>OKDC01000022.1_pt1 | contig 58294 bp, 53 predicted proteins | sample 1610511 | NCBI WGS metagenome assembly OKDC01 (sample SAMN04436657, study PRJEB24849) | human gut metagenome | biome: human gut; feature: NICU; material: stool | host: Homo sapiens | place: USA: Saint Louis, MO | collected 2010-05-28
CTATGAGCAAAACACATTTAACAGAACAGAAGTTTTCCGACTTCGCCCTGCACCCAAAGGTGATCGAAGCCCTTGAAACTAAAGGGTTTCATAACTGCACGCCCATTCAGGCTCTCGCCCTGCCGCTGACGCTGGCCGGTCGCGACGTTGCAGGGCAGGCGCAAACCGGTACTGGCAAAACGATGGCGTTTTTAACGTCAACGTTTCATTATTTACTTTCTCACCCGGCGATTGCAGACCGCAAAGTTAACCAGCCGCGCGCGCTAATTATGGCCCCGACGCGAGAACTGGCGGTACAGATCCACGCAGACGCTGAGCCCCTGGCGCAAGCCACCGGCCTGAAACTTGGCCTGGCCTATGGTGGCGACGGCTACGATAAACAGCTGAAAGTGCTGGAAAGCGGCGTCGATATCCTGATTGGGACCACCGGCCGTCTTATCGACTACGCCAAACAGAACCATATCAACCTCGGCGCAATCCAGGTCGTGGTGCTGGATGAAGCAGACCGCATGTACGATCTGGGCTTCATTAAAGACATCCGCTGGCTGTTCCGCCGTATGCCTGCGGCAAACCAGCGTCTGAACATGCTGTTCTCCGCAACCTTGTCATACCGCGTACGTGAACTCGCATTCGAGCAGATGAACAATGCGGAATATGTGGAAGTAGAACCGGAGCAGAAAACCGGGCACCGCATTAAAGAAGAGCTTTTCTATCCTTCTAATGAAGAGAAAATGCGCCTGCTGCAAACCCTGATCGAAGAAGAGTGGCCGGATCGCGCGATTATCTTCGCGAACACCAAACACCGCTGTGAAGATATCTGGGGTCACCTGGCGGCAGATGGTCACCGTGTGGGCCTGCTGACCGGCGACGTGGCGCAGAAAAAACGCCTGCGCATTCTCGACGAATTTACTCGTGGCGACCTTGATATTCTGGTCGCGACCGACGTGGCGGCCCGTGGCCTGCACATTCCAGCCGTGACGCACGTCTTTAACTATGACCTGCCAGATGACTGTGAAGACTACGTACACCGTATCGGTCGTACCGGTCGTGCCGGCGCAAGCGGTCACTCCATCAGCCTTGCGTGTGAAGAGTATGCGCTGAATCTTCCGGCCATTGAGACCTACATCGGTCACTCTATTCCACAGAGCAAATACAATCCGGACGCGCTGTTGAGCGAGCTGCCGCCACCTAAGCGCCTTACCCGTCCACGCTCCGGCAATGGTCCGCGTCGTTCCGGCGGTGCACCGCGTAATCGTCGTCGTTCAGGTTAAGAAAATATGCTCAGCTCCACCTCGCTTTATGCGGCAATTGATCTCGGTTCGAATAGTTTTCATATGCTGGTTGTGCGCGAGGTGGCGGGAAGCATACAAACGCTGACGCGCATTAAGCGCAAGGTCCGCCTCGCGGCGGGCCTGAGCAGCGACAATCACCTCTCCCCGGAAGCCATGGAACGTGGCTGGCAGTGTCTGCGTCTGTTTGCAGAACGTTTGCAGGATATCCCGCTCAGTCAAATTCGCGTTGTTGCCACGGCGACCCTTCGTCTGGCGGTTAACGCTGGCGATTTCATTGCCAGAGCACAGGAAATTCTGGGCTGTCCGGTGCAGGTCATCAGCGGTGAAGAAGAAGCGCGTCTGATTTATCAGGGTGTGGCGCACACGACCGGCGGCGACGATCGCCGTCTGGTGGTCGATATCGGTGGTGCCAGTACCGAACTGGTCACGGGTACAGGCGCGCAGGCGACGTCGCTCTTCAGCCTGTCGATGGGCTGTGTGACCTGGCTGGAACGCTACTTTACCGATCGAAACCTTGCCAAAGAGAATTTTGACGAGGCGGAAAACGCGGCGCGCGCGGTCCTGCGCCCGGTCATGGACGAACTGCGCTATCACGGCTGGAAAGTGTGTGTCGGCGCGTCCGGGACCGTTCAGGCGTTGCAGGAAATCATGATGGCACAGGGAATGGACGAGCGGATCACGCTTGCCAAACTCCAGCAGCTTAAACAGCGCGCCATCCAGTGTGGTCGTCTGGAAGAGCTTGAAATAGAAGGGCTGACGCTCGAACGCGCGCTGGTTTTCCCCAGTGGGCTCGCCATTCTGATCGCCATTTTTACTGAACTGAATATCCAGTGTATGACTCTGGCAGGCGGTGCGTTGCGCGAAGGTCTGGTCTACGGAATGCTGCACCAGTCGGTCGATCAGGACATCCGTAGCCGTACGCTGCGTAACGTTCAGCGCCGCTTTATTGTGGATACCGACCAGGCACAGAGAGTGAGTCAACTGGCGTCACAGTTTGCCGATCAGGTGAAAAAAAGCTGGGATATTGAACCGTTAAGCCGCGATCTGTTGCTAAGCGCCTGTGCGCTACATGAAATTGGTCTCAGCGTGGAGTACAAGCAGGCACCGCTGCACGCGGCCTGGCTGGTGCGTAATCTCGATTTGCCGGGCTATACGCCCGCCCAGAAGAAGCTGCTGGCTACCCTGCTGCTAAATCAGACTAACGCCGTCGATCTCTCTTCCCTTCACCAGCAGAACGCTGTGCCGCCGCGCGTGGCGGAGCATCTGTGCCGTCTGCTTAGGCTGGCGATCCTGTTTGCCAGCCGGCGTCGTGATGATTTGCTGCCAGCCATTACGCTGGCGGCAGACGATGAGAAACTGACGCTGACGCTGCCGGAAAACTGGCTTGAGGATCATCCGCTTGGGGCGGAACTGATTGAGCAGGAGTACCAGTGGCAGAGCTATGTGCACTGGGCGCTTGATGTGAAGTGACCCTTTGAAGCGTGCCGGGTGGCGGCTTTGCCTTTCCCGGCCTGCAAATAGTTATCCCTTCTCTTTGGCTTTTGCCAGCATCGCGCGAATGTTTGCCACGTTTGCCTGCCCTTTGTGCATACGCTCTTCAGCGGTAATGACTTTACGCTCCTGCTCCCAGATAAGATCGTCCTGAGGCAACTCAAGCAGAAAACGGCTCGGCTCCGGGCGCACCAGCTCACCATACTGACGGCGCTCTTTGCACAGCGTAAACGTCAGCTCTTTCTGCGCACGGGTGATCCCCACATAGGCCAGACGGCGCTCTTCGTCGACGTTATCTTCATCAATGCTGCTCTGGTGCGGCAATAGGCCCTCTTCCATCCCCACCAGATAGACATACGGGAACTCCAGCCCTTTCGAGGCATGTAACGTCATCAGCTGAACCTGATCGGCCTCTTCTTCGCTTTCGCCGCGCTCCATCATATCGCGCAGCGTGAAGCGGGTGACCACCTGCGTCAGGGTCATGGGCTCGTCAATCTCAGATCCTTCAAGCATTTCGGTCATCCAGCTGAAGAGCTGGTTAACGTTTTTCATGCGCATCTCGGCTGCTTTCGGGCTGGCGGAGGTTTCATACAACCAGGATTCGTAATCAATGCCGTGGATCAGATCGCGCACAGCTGCCACCGGCTCGCGCTCAGCCAGACGCTGCACCTCACCCAGCCAGTGGGTAAAGCGGGTTAAGGCGTCATAACCGCGCCCAGTCAGGGTCTGGCTCAGCCCCATATCGAAGCTGGCGGTGAACAGGCTTTTGTTGCGGGTCATCGCCCATTCACCCAGCTTTTGCAGCGTCGCAGAGCCAATCTCACGTTTCGGCGTATTCACGATGCGCAGGAAAGCGCTGTCGTCATCCGGGTTGGTCAGCACGCGCAGATAGGCCAGCAGATCCTTGATTTCCGGACGCGAAAAGAACGACGTACCGCCGGAGATTTTGTAGGGAATGCGGTTCTGCATCAGCATCTTTTCAAAGACGCGCGACTGGTGGTTTCCGCGATAGAGGATCGCGTAATCCTTGTATTCCGTTTTGTTGACGAAGTGATGGGCAATCAGCTCGCCCGTTACGCGCTCCGCTTCGTGCTCTTCGTTGTTGGCGCTGAGCACTTTCAGCTCTGTACCGTAACCCAGTTCGGAGAACAGGCGCTTCTCAAAGACGTGCGGGTTATTGGCAATGAGGATGTTCGCCGCCTTCAGGATACGCCCGGAGGAACGGTAGTTCTGCTCCAGTTTAATCACCTGCAACGCCGGGAAGTCTTTGCTCAGCAGCACCAGGTTTTGCGGACGTGCGCCACGCCAGGAGTAAATCGACTGATCGTCATCGCCTACGACGGTAAAGCGTGCACGCAGCCCTACCAGCAGCTTCACCAGCTCGTACTGGCTGGTGTTGGTATCCTGGTATTCATCCACCAGCAGGTAACGAATTTTATTCTGCCAGCGCTCGCGTACCTCTTCATTCCGCTGAAGCAGCAGCGTCGGCAGCAGGATCAGATCGTCGAAATCCAGGACGTTGCAGGCTTTCATGTGCGCGTCGTACAGACCGTAGCAGTGGGCAAAGATGCGGTCGCGCTCGCCTTTAGCGCTTGCCGCTGCCTGGGCCGGCGTCATCAGATCGTTTTTCCAGTTCGAGATCGTCGAGATCAGCTGTTGCAACAGCACTTTGTCATCTTCGATCAGCCCTTCCGTCAGCTCTTTAAGCAGCGCCACCTGGTCGGTGTCATCAAAGAGAGAAAAGTTGGACTTCATGCCCAGCGCCGCGTATTCGCGCTTGATGATATCCAGACCCAGCGTGTGGAAGGTAGAGATCATCAGCCCGCGCGCCTCTTTACGGCCCAGCGTCTGGCCGACGCGCTCTTTCATCTCACGCGCCGCTTTGTTGGTAAAGGTGACCGCCGCGATATGGCGCGCCTGGTATCCACAATCCCGAATTAAGTGGGCGATTTTGTTGGTGATCACGCGTGTTTTACCGGATCCCGCTCCCGCCAGCACCAGGCAGGGTCCGGTGACGAATTCGACAGCTTGTTGTTGTCCGGGGTTTAAACGCATAAATGATCACTCAATGAAAGTCGGGAGAGGAGGAAAAACGCGTGGTAGTATACCGATCGTAAACTAGTCGACTCAAGGCACGATCATGGCAAAAACAGCAGCAGCACTGCATATCCTTGTTAAAGAAGAGAAACTGGCACAGGATCTGCTCGAACAGATTAAAAACGGCGCCGACTTCGGCAAACTGGCGAAGAAACACTCGATTTGCCCGTCAGGCAAACGCGGTGGTGACTTAGGCGAGTTCCGCCAGGGCCAGATGGTTCCGGCGTTTGATAAAGTGGTCTTCTCCTGCCCGGTGCTGGAGCCAACCGGCCCACTGCATACGCAGTTCGGCTATCACATTATCAAAGTGTTATACCGCAACTAATCAAAAGCCCGGTGCATTGACTCACCGGGCTTTTTTATTTGGCTGTTCCGGGGTTCAGATGCCGTCGCCGTATTCGAAGGTGTGGTGAATACCGTTGAAGTGCTGATCCATATCCATCGACGGCTTATCGCTGTCTGGCTTACCGACGATGCGCGCCGGGACGCCAGCGGCGGTGGTATGCGGCGGTACGGGCTGAAGCACAACCGACCCCGCGCCAATCTTCGCGCCGCGTCCGACTTCAATATTGCCGAGGATTTTAGCGCCTGCGCCAATCATCACCCCTTCACGAATTTTCGGATGGCGATCGCCGCTGGTTTTACCGGTACCGCCCAGCGTAACGGATTGCAGGATCGACACGTCATCTTCGATCACCGCCGTTTCCCCGACAACAATGCCGGTGGCGTGATCGAGCATGATCCCGCGGCCAATTTTCGCCGCCGGGTGAATATCGACCTGGAAGGTCACGGACACCTGGTTTTGCAGGAAGATGGCCAGCGCGCGGCGTCCCTCATTCCATAACCAGTGGCCGATGCGGTACGCCTGTAAGGCATGAAAGCCTTTGAGATACAGTAGCGGCGTGGAGTATTTATCCACCGCCGGGTCACGCGTGCGCACGGCCTGAATGTCGCAGGCGGCAGAAGCAATCATTTCCGGATCTGCGGCGTAGGCCTCTTCCACCACCTCGCGAATCGCAATAGCAGGCATGATAGGGGAAGCCAGTTTATTGGCGAGCATATAGCTCAGGGCGCTGCCGAGATTTTCGTGCTTGAGTAGCGTCGCGTGATAGAAACTGGCCAGCATGGGCTCACAGTCGGCCAACGCTCGGGCTTCGGCTTTAATATTATTCCAGACGATATCCAGTTCTTCACACGGCATTGCTTGCTCCAGACGATAGTTAATGACCAGCCACTTCTGCGCTGGCTGGGTCATTCAGGTGACGATACTTCCCGGCTAATTGCTGCTGCGCTCGTCCTTGCGCGCACGACCTAATAAGGTCAATGCTGCCTCGCGCGCATTTTTTCCGCAATACAATACCTGATAAATTTCCTCGGTTATTGGCATTTCGACACCGAAACGGTGCGCCAATTCGCGAACTTCTTTGGTATTGCGATAGCCTTCAACCACCTGACCAATCTTCTCCTGCGCGCTTTTTACATCGCTGCCCTGTCCGAGCATCATGCCAAAGCGGCGGTTACGCGACTGGTTGTCGGTGCAGGTCAGCACCAGGTCGCCCAGCCCTGCCATCCCCATAAAGGTGGCCGGATCGGCACCCAGCGCTTCGCCCAGGCGGGACATTTCGGTCAGGCCACGGGTGATCAGCGCAGTACGCGCATTCGCGCCGAAACCGATGCCGTCAGACATCCCGGCCCCGATGGCAATGACGTTCTTCACCGCGCCGCCCAGCTGCACGCCGATAAAATCGGGATTGCTGTACACGCGGAAGCTTTTGCCGCAGTGCAGCAGTTGCTGAAGATCGTCGGAAAATGCCTGGTCGGTGGACGCCAGCGAAATCGCCGTCGGCAAGCCCGCAGCCAGCTCTTTGGCAAACGTCGGCCCGGAGATCACCGCCAGCGGGATCGCTGTTCCCAGCGCTTCGCGGGCAACGTCCTGCAACAGACGTCCGGTTTCCGCTTCCAGCCCCTTCGTCGCCCATACAATACGCGCATCCGCACGCATCAGCGGCTTAATCTGACGCAGGACTTCGCCAAACACGTGGCTTGGCACCACAATCAAAATATTGCGGCTGGCCGCCAGCGCGGTCGCGAGGTCGCTTTCCAGATACAGAGAGTCAGGGAACGGAACGTCCGGGAGAAACGCCACGTTGCAGCGGTCGTGTTGCAACGTCGCGATATGTTTTGGATCGTGGCCCCACAGGACCACGTCGTGACCATTTCTTGCCAGCGTGATGGCAAGAGCGGTGCCGTAAGAGCCGGCACCGATCACAGTCATTGACGCATTAACAGTGCTCATCAGGCATCCTGATGTTGTTCGGCACCTTCGCCAGCCTGCTGCTGTAGATAGTTCATGAACAGCGCATCAAAGTTTACTGGCGCAAGGTTCAGTTGCGGGAATGTACCGCGAGAAACCAGGCTGGTGATGCATTCACGCGCATACGGGAACAGGATGTTCGGGCAGTATGCACCCAGGCAATGTGCCATCTGGTTGCCTTCGATGCCGCCGATGGAGAAGATACCGCCCTGCTGAACTTCGCACAGGAATGCAGTCTCTTCGCCCAGAGAGGCGGTCACGGTGACACGCAGTACGACTTCATACACATCATCCGCCAGCTGGGTGGATGCGGTATCCAGATCAAGTTTAACCTCTGGCTGCCAGTCTTTCTGGAAAACGTGCGGCGCATTTGGCGCTTCGAAAGAGACATCCTTGGTGTAGATGCGCTGGATCTGGAAAGTCATCTCGGTGTTATTTTGTTCTGACATGGAAAAACCCTTTTTAATTGTCCTAAAGTCTCTAGCTCAGCAGCGGATCGAGTCCACCACGGGCGTCGAGCGCATACAAGTCATCACAGCCGCCAATGTGCTGCGCATCAATAAAAATCTGTGGAACCGTTGTGCGACCACTGCGTTGGATCATCTCTTCGCGTTTAATCGCGTCACCATCGATCGGCAGTTCCTTGAACGTTACGCCTTTGCTGGACAGCAGCGCTTTCGCTCGGTGGCAGAACGGGCACGTTGCTTTGGTGTAGATCTCAATATTGGCCATCACTTAACTCCTTATTTACCGCGCACTAAAGGAAGATTTTCCCCGCTCCAGCCGGAGATGCCTTCTTTCAGCACCGTTACGTTTTCAAAGCCTGCTTTATGCAGTGCGTTGGCAGATTCCTGCGCCTGCATGCCTGTGCCGTCAACAACGATAATCGGCTGGGCTTTATGCTTCTCCAGCTCACCAATGTTGTTCGCTTTAATTTCCGCTGGCAGCAGGTTGATAGCACCTGCAATATGGCCCTTGCGGAAATCGTCGCGCTGACGCAGATCGACAACCACGGCGTCCTCTTTGTTGATCAGACGTGTCGCTTCACCGCGGGTGATCACCTTAATTTTAGACGTCAGTCCCTTAAATGTGGTGAACAGTACAGCGACCAGCAGGCCAATCCACGCGATGCTCAGAACCGGGTGGCGGCTAACGAATTGCATAATTTCTTGCATGGGGGGTAACAACTCCCGACTAAGTGATTAAAAAAACCAGGACAGGAGTATACCTGTGCGCTGTGGCAAATACAGCCAGCGACATAAAGCTAATCTATTTTCTGCGGCATGCCACGTAAAAAAAGCCTCAAAATGGCCTGAGAACAGCCTTGCCCCCGCGCTTTCTTTGATCTTCTGCGGCTATTTTATCGATTCAGCTGTAGTAAAATTACGCAAATTTTTTGTCTCTTGAGCATGAGGTTGTCGCAATGTCGGTTTCTAAAAAACCTATGGTACTGGTGATTCTGGATGGCTATGGCTACCGTGAAGATCAACAGGATAACGCCATTTTCAACGCCAAAACCCCGGTTATGGATGCGCTATGGGCAAAACGTCCCCACACCCTGATTGATGCGTCTGGCCTGGAAGTGGGTCTGCCGGATCGTCAGATGGGCAACTCAGAAGTGGGTCACGTTAACCTGGGTGCGGGCCGTATCGTTTATCAGGACCTGACGCGCCTGGACGTTGAAATCAAAGAACGTACATTCTTTGCCAACCCAACGCTCACCGGAGCGGTTGATAAAGCCGTTGCCGCAGGCAAGGCCGTTCACATTATGGGTCTGCTCTCTGCGGGCGGCGTTCACAGCCACGAAGATCACATCATGGCGATGGTAGAACTGGCCGCTGAGCGCGGTGCGGAAAAAATCTATCTGCACGCTTTCCTAGATGGTCGCGATACGCCGCCACGCAGCGCAAAAGGTTCTCTTGAAGCGTTTGAAGATAAATTTGCCGCACTGGGCAAAGGCCGCGTGGCGTCCATCATTGGCCGTTACTATGCCATGGACCGCGACAACCGCTGGGACCGCGTTGAGCAAGCCTATGATCTGCTGACCCTGGCAAAAGGCGAGTTCCAGTTCCCGACCGCCGTTGAAGGCCTGGAAGCGGCTTACGCGCGTGATGAAAACGACGAATTTGTGAAGGCAACCGTGATCCGCGCTGAAGGCCAGGCCGATGCCGCCATGGAAGATGGCGATGCGCTGATCTTCATGAACTTCCGTGCTGACCGCGCGCGCGAAATCACCCGCGCCTTCGTCAACAGCGATTTCGACGGTTTCGCCCGTAAGAAAGTGGCGAAGATCGATTTCATCCAGTTGACCGAGTATGCAGCGGATATCAAAGCCCCATGCGCGTATCCACCCGCTTCCCTGGAAAATACCTTCGGTGAGTGGATGGCGAAAAACGACAAAACGCAGCTGCGCATCTCCGAAACGGAGAAGTATGCGCACGTGACCTTCTTCTTTAACGGCGGTGTAGAAGAGCCGTTTAAAGGCGAAGACCGCATCCTGATTAACTCGCCGAAAGTCGCCACTTACGATCTCCAGCCAGAAATGAGCTCTGCGGAGCTGACCGGAAAACTGGTGGCCGCGATCGAAAGCGGTAAATACGACACCATCATCTGTAACTATCCGAATGGCGACATGGTGGGCCACACCGGCGTGATGGAAGCAGCCGTTAAAGCGGTTGAAGCGCTGGACCACTGCGTTGAGCAGGTTGCGAAAGCGGTTGAATCCGTGGGCGGCCAGCTGCTGATCACCGCTGACCACGGTAACGCAGAACAGATGCGTGACCCGGCAACCGGTCAGGCGCATACCGCCCATACCAACCTGCCTGTTCCACTGATTTATGTGGGTGATAAATCAGTGAAAGCAGTGGAAGGCGGCAAGCTTTCTGACATCGCGCCAACCATGTTGTCGCTGATGGGTATGGAAATCCCTGAAGAGATGACTGGCAAGCCGCTGTTCATCGTGGAATAATCGCTCCCCATGAGGGGAAAGGCGATTTTTTCAATCACATGGGTCGTGAAGCCGCTTCGGTTATCAGTCAGACCTCTGCTTTGCGCCAGCGCACTCAGCGCTGGCGTATTGCTGTGCGCCGCATCCGCCCACGCGGATGACCGCGATCAGCTTAAATCCATTCAGGCCGATATCGCCGCCAAAGAGCGTGCGGTACGTCAGCAGCAACAGCAGCGCGCCACCCTGCTCGCCCAGCTTAAAAAGCAGGAAGAGGCCATTTCCGCCGCCGCGCGTAAGCTGCGTGAAACACAAAACACCCTTGCCCAGCTCAATAAGCAAATCGATGAAATGAACGCGTCGATTGCGAAACTGGAGCGTCAGCGCGATGCCCAGGAGCGGAACCTTGCTGCACAGCTTGATGCCGCTTTCCGTCAGGGTGAGCACACAGGCCTTCAGCTGATCCTCAGCGGTGAAGAGAGCCAGCGTGGTCAGCGTTTACAGGCCTATTTCGGCTATCTAAACCAGGCGCGTCAGGAGACCATTGCGCAGCTGAAACAGACGCGCGAAGAAGTCACCACGCAAAAAGCCGAGCTGGAAGAGAAGCAGAGCCAGCAGCAAACGCTGCTCTACGATCAGCAGGCGCAGCAGGAGAAGCTTGAGCAGGCGCGCAATGAGCGTAAGAAGACGCTCGCCGGGCTGGAGTCCTCTATCCAGGCAGGACAAAGCCAGCTGAGCGAAATGCGCGCCAACGAATCCAGACTGCGTAACAGCATTGCCCGGGCAGAAGCCGCGGCCAAGGCGCGCGCCGAAAAAGAAGCGCGCGAAGCGCAGGCGGTGCGTAATAAGCAGCAGGAAGCCTCCCGGAAAGGCACCACCTACAAACCGACTGAAAATGAACGTTCCCTGATGTCGCGTACCGGCGGCCTCGGCTCCCCGCGTGGTCAGGCTTACTGGCCCGTTCGCGGTACGATCCTGCATCGCTATGGCGAACAGTTGCAGGGTGAGCTACGTTGGAAGGGGATCGTTATCGGTGCGTCTGAAGGTAGCGAAGTGAAAGCCATCGCCGATGGCCGCGTGATCCTGGCCGACTGGCTACAGGGTTACGGGCTCGTGGTGGTGGTTGAACACGGTAAAGGCGATATGAGTCTTTACGGCTACAACCAGAGCGCGCTGGTCAGCGTTGGCACTCAGGTGCGCGCGGGTCAACCCATTGCCCTTGTGGGCAGCAGTGGCGGTCAGGGCCGCCCGTCACTCTATTTCGAAATTCGTCGTCAGGGTCAGGCGGTCAATCCACAGCCGTGGTTGGGAAGATAGGTTTTGCTTCAATTTCGTCGAATTGTTGTTTCCGTAGTCAGCGCACTGGCGCTGGCTGCACCGGTTTATGCAGGCAAACTCGCGATTGTGATTGATGACTTCGGTTACCGACCACACTATGAAAATCAGGTGCTGGCGATGCCGCCTGCCATCTCTGTCGCCGTCCTGCCTAATGCGCCTCACGCGCATGAAATGGCGACCAAAGCTCACAATGGCGGCCATCAGGTCCTCATCCATCTGCCGATGGCCCCCCTCAGCAAGCAACCGCTGGAAAAAGATACCCTGCGCCCGGACATGAGCAGCGACGAGATCGATCGCATCATCCGCGATGCGTACAATAAAGTGCCGTATGCCGTGGGTCTGAATAACCATATGGGCAGCGCGATGACCTCCAGCCTGTACGGTATGCTGAAAGTGATGCAGGCGCTGGAACGTTACAATCTCTATTTCCTCGACAGCATGACCATCGGCAACAGCCAGGCGATGCGTGCCGCTCAGGGGACGGGCGTGAAAGTCATCAAGCGCAAAGTATTCCTGGACGACTCCCAGAACGAAGCGGATATCCGCGTGCAGTTCAACCGCGCGGTACAGCTGGCGCGCCGTAACGGTTCGGCGATTGCCATTGGGCATCCGCATCCGTCTACCGTTCACGTTTTGCAGCAAATGTTGCCGGACTTACCCGCCGATATCACGCTGGTGCGTCCGAGCGATCTGCTCAATGAACCTCAGGTGGATACTTCTCGTCCGGGTAGCGCGCAACCACCCGCAACGCAGCCGCGCAATCCATTCCGCGGCGTGAAGAACTGCACGCTGAAAAAGCCGCCTGAACCGGTCTATGCTACCCGCTTCTTCACGGTGATTGGCGAAAGCATCAGCAGCAGTACGCTGGTTAAATACGTCCAGCAACAGTGGCAGGGTTGGGGGAAAAAAGCCTGATCGGATAACGCCTATTCTGCTATGTAAGAGTCCGACTGCTCTTTTGCAACGGACTCTTTCTTTTCCCGATCCTGATAGCAGGCCTTGAAATATTTCAAAAAACTGTACGCCGTGGCATAAAACCCTGTCACCACACCCACTTTTCCCTGACGCCAGGCACCGCTAAACAGATACCATTTGAAAAATGCGCCGATAGCGCTGATCGCTCCGCGACCAAGAGAGGGACGTATCGTCTGATATTGAACCAGGCGAGTGGTATATCCATTTAATTTATTAAAAAGTTCATGCAGCGAATGAAACGTATCATGTCTGACATAACCAGGAATACGTTCAGAGCGGAGAAAACCTTCAACCTGATCGTCTACGGGCCGGTTATTAAATCGCGACTGCGTACGGTTAAAAAGACGCACCGGATAATCCGGTGATGAGACGGGATAAATCGTTCGGACATTTTCTCCCAGAACAAACCAGTGACGACATATCCGCCACGCCATATCCGGTTCGGGTTCATCGCCCATTTTTAATTTTAAAATAGCATCAACGGTTTCTTGATCGAGTATTTCGTCGCTGTCCATGCACAGCACCCAGTCGTTGTGCGCATGGGATACGGCATGGTTCATCTGCTCGCCGTGCCAGCTATATTTTTTGAATACGGGCGACAATCCATAACTCTGGCAAATATATATCGTTGAGTCTGTACTTCCGGAATCAACTACAACGAATTCATCCGCTATTTTTAAAAGAGGAGGAATAACATCGTGCAACGTTCTTTCGGAGTTAAACGTTAATAAGCAGACCGTTATTTTAAACATATTCTCACTCTCTCAATAACAACATAAATTTTTGCGCTAATAGTATCTAATTGAGAAGAGGCGATTAAAGTCTTAAATCACACTTTTAAAATAAGCGTGTTTAAAATGTTTTCTTATAAAAAGACAAAGAAATACAAAAAATCTATTTTATTTCAACAAATTCTCTATAATGCGGTCAGATGAAGGGTAGCATACGGATTCAGACATGCCGCAAAAACGTAAAATCCTCCTCCTGGACACGGGCAAAGAATGGGGGGGAGGTACCAACAGTATGCTTGAGCTTCTGAAGCGAATCAACCGCGATAAATTCGACATTACTTGTTGTTTTTACAGTGATTATAGTCGTGCTGAAGGTGAAACGATAGGCCAGGTGCTCAATACCATTGGGATCCCGCTACTGGTTATCCCCCAACGTAAGCAACCGGCATGGGCAAAACTCCTGAAAGAAGCGGGACGTGGTCTGCTGTTTTTCTCGCGTTCAGCGCGCAAAGCATTTACGCGGCATATTGATACCCTGTGGCGCATTCGCCCCAACGTCAGCAAAATCGAGACTATTTTTAGAGAAGGTGGTTTCGATACGCTGTATATGAACAACCAGCCAGGCTCTAACGAAGAAGGGTATCTGGCGGGCGCAAACCTGCATGCGCGGATAATCCAGCACTGCCGGATTGAACCGGTGCTGACCCCGCCGCTGGTGAAGCTGGTGAATACCCATGCCACAAAAATTATCGCCGTCTCGCACGGCGTTGAACGCGTGCTACTTCAGCATGGCGTCCGGCCCGAGCTGTGTACCACGGTCAACAACGCCATCGACATCCACCAGCCTTTGCCCGACCGACGCGCGATGCGCCAGCGCCTGAACATTGATGACGACACGTTTGTGTTCGGCAGCATTGGCTCGCTAATCCCTCGCAAAGCCAACCACCATACGCTGGAGGCGCTGGCACAGTTCAGCCAGAGGCACCCGCAGGCAAAATGGAAGATGGTGCTGGTCGGTGAAGGGGCTGAGCGCGGCGCACTGGCGGCACAGGCTGATGCGTCAGGTATTGCTGAACACGTCATTTTTACCGGTTTCCAGAACACGCCTTTTGACTACCTTGCTACCTTTGACGCGTTTATTCTTGCCTCGAAGAGCGAAGGCCTGCCGCGCGTCGTGCTGGAAGCGATGCTGCTGAATATTCCCGTGATTGGTTCAAAAGTGACCGGCACGGCAGAATTGATCGATCATGAGTCAACCGGCCTGCTGTTCCCCTGGAGCGACGTGTCGCAACTTGCTCAACATCTGGATAATATCTGGCAGGATCCTGCTCTGCGCGCCCGGCTCGCCGCTGCCGCACACCAGAATGTCTGCAACATGTATGCCATTGAAAGCTATGTTAACGGTGTCGAGGCCGTTCTTGGCGCGCAATAACCAAACGAGAAGAACATGTTTAAATTCCTGAATGCTCGCTACCGCCACATTACCGGGCGTCATAACATTCCTTACGCTTCCCTTCCGGTCACGCGCGATCTCGTTGCGGTGGATTCCATTGTGATCCCGTGTACGGGCGCGGATTTCGTCGAAGAGGCGTTATTGTCAGCGACCTTTGCAGAGCGTTATGCCACCGACGTCAGCGAGATTGTTATCGTCAGCGATCAGCCTGAATCCGCTTTCGGCGAACTGCCGCCAAAAACCCGCGTTGTTACCCTCACGCTTCCAAAACGTGAAGAAGGTTACCGCTATAAGCAGATCTACCTCAGTCGTCTGGTGAAGCTTAACGCTCCGTTGCAGGCGCGCGGTGAAGGTGTGCTGATGATCGACTCCGATCTCAACCTGCTTAAAATGCCAGAGATCAAGATGGCGGATATGCACATCTACTCCAGCTTCCGTCAGGGCAAAATGATTGCCAAGTTGGACGGTGCGCCAGCGGAGAAAGTGCCAGCGTATTACAAAGAAACGGTGCGTCCGTATCTGGTCGATCACGTTAACGGCGCGTTTCTTGCCGCCACCAAAAAGACCTGGCGCCGTATCTGCCCGCTGTGGCTGACGCTGTTCCAGGATACCTGGGAGCTGATGGACGATACGCAGCCGCCGACCGATCAGCTGCCGCTCGCTGCGCTGCTGGACATGCTGGATGTTAAAACGGTTAACCTGGGCGACTGGATGAACTGGCCGGTCTCCAAGAAGATCGGCGGTCAGGAAGCCGTTGTACCGAAAGAGGTGATTGGCGCGCACGGTGGTTTCCCGCTTTCCGAATGGCAGAAGTATCTGGAATCGCCGGATAACAAACTGCTGTTCAAAGGCCAGGATTACACCCGCAAGGTGCGTTACCTGACGGACGAAGAGAAAAAGAATCAGTAAAAAAGGGGCCGCTGGCCCCTTTTTAATTACTTATCCCAGCTCAGGATCACTTTCCCTGACTGGCCCGAACGCATCGCGTCAAAGCCCTGCTGGAACTCATCGATGGAGAAACGGTGAGTGATAATCGGGGACAGGTCCAGACCAGACTGGATCAGCGCGGCCATCTTGTACCAGGTCTCAAACATCTCGCGGCCATAGATGCCCTTAATGAACAGCCCCTTGAAGATGACTTTGTTCCAGTCAATGGACATATCTGACGGCGGAATACCCAGCATCGCGATACGCCCACCGTGGTTCATGGTGTCGAGCATGGTGCGGAACGCCGGTGGCGCGCCGGACATCTCCAGACCCACGTCAAAGCCTTCGGTCATGCCCAGCTCTTCCATCACGTCGGTCAGGCTCTCTTTCGAGACATCCACCGCGCGGGTGACGCCCATTTTGCGCGCCAGCGACAGGCGGTATTCGTTCACGTCGGTGATCACTACATTACGCGCACCCACGTGCTTCGCCACGGCTGCCGCCATAATGCCGATGGGGCCCGCGCCGGAAACCAGCACGTCTTCACCCACCAGGTCGAAGGAGAGCGCCGTGTGTACCGCGTTGCCGAACGGGTCGAAGATGGAGGCCAGATCGTCAGAGATATTGTCCGGGATTTTGAACGCGTTAAACGCCGGGATCACCAGGTATTCCGCGAAGCAGCCCGGACGGTTTACACCCACGCCGACGGTGTTGCGGCACAGGTGGGTACGCCCACCGCGACAGTTACGGCAGTGACCGCAGGTAATATGGCCTTCACCGGAGACGCGATCGCCAATCTTGAAGCCTTTTACTTCCTGGCCGATGCCGACCACTTCGCCGACATATTCGTGACCGACAACCATCGGTACCGGAATAGTTTTCTGTGACCACTGGTCCCAGTTGTAGATGTGAACGTCAGTACCGCAGATGGCGGTTTTACGAATTTTGATCAGCAGATCGTTATGACCGACTTCCGGCTCCGGCACGTCGGTCATCCAAATCCCTTCTTCCGCTTTCAGTTTGGATAACGCTTTCATCACACGTCCTCAGGCAATTACGCCCAGCTGTTTGCCGATGCGGGTAAAGGCTTCCACCGCACGTTCAATTTGTTCAGGCGAGTGCGCCGCAGACATCTGGGTGCGGATACGCGCCTGACCTTTTGGTACCACCGGGAAGAAGAACCCGGTCACGTAAATCCCTTCTTTCTGAAGCTCACGAGCAAATTGCTGCGCGACAACCGCGTCGCCCAGCATCACCGGAATGATCGCGTGGTCAGCGCCAGCCAGGGTGAACCCTGCGGCGCTCATTTTTTCACGGAACAGGCGGGCGTTAGCCCACAGGCGGTCGCGCAGCTCAGCTCCGGATTCCACCATCTCCAGCACTTTAATGGAGGCAGCCACAATCGCCGGCGCCAGGGAGTTGGAGAACAGATACGGGCGGGAGCGCTGGCGCAGCCACTCGACCACCTCTTTACGCGCGGCGGTGTAGCCGCCAGACGCGCCGCCGAGCGCTTTGCCCAGCGTACCGGTGATGATATCCACGCGGCCCATTACGTCGCAGTATTCGTGGGAGCCACGACCGTTTTCGCCGACAAAACCGACCGCGTGAGAGTCATCCACCATCACCAGCGCGTCGTATTTATCCGCCAGATCGCACACGCCCTTCAGGTTGGCGATCACACCGTCCATGGAGAACACGCCGTCGGTGGCGATCAGCACGTGGCGAGCCCCCGCTTCACGGGCCTCTTTCAGGCGCGCTTCCAGCTCAACCATGTCGTTGTTGGCGTAGCGGAAACGCTTCGCTTTGCACAGGCGTACGCCATCGATGATGGAAGCGTGGTTCAGGGCGTCGGAGATAATCGCGTCTTCTGCGCCGAGCAGGGTCTCAAACAGACCGCCGTTGGCGTCGAAGCAGGAGGAGTACAGAATCGCGTCTTCCATTCCGAGGAAGCTCGCCAGCTTTTGCTCAAGCTGTTTGTGGCTGTCCTGCGTACCGCAGATGAAGCGTACGGAGGCCATGCCGAAACCGTGGGTATCCATGCCGTTTTTTGCAGCGGCAATCAGCTCAGGGTGATTCGCAAGACCTAAGTAGTTGTTCGCACAAAAGTTGATCACATGGCTACCGTCGGCAACGGTGATGTCCGCCTGCTGGGCAGACGTGATAATACGCTCTTCTTTGAACAACCCTTCCGCACGTGCGGTGTCGAGGTCGCTGTTTAACTGTTTGTAAAAATCACCACGCATTGCAATTCTCCAGACTCGGCAAATTTTGGCACATATTACCCAAACCAATAGTTCATGACGAGATGACGCAGTATCTCTTCTCGTTTTTGCAGCATAAATCACGCGTACCCCTGCTGCATATCGGTGAATGGCTGAAGCCTGAGCATTGTGATGATATGATAAAGAGATTAGCGTTCGGGATATTCCCCGACTCATACTTCAAAGGTTACAGTTATGATCATCGTTACTGGCGGCGCGGGCTTTATCGGCAGCAATATTGTTAAGGCCCTCAATGACAAAGGCATCACCGACATTCTGGTGGTGGACAACCTGAAAGACGGCACCAAGTTCGTGAACCTGGTGGATCTGAACATCGCTGACTACATGGATAAAGAAGACTTCCTTATCCAGATTATGGCGGGTGAAGAGTTCGGCGAGATCGAAGCCATCTTCCACGAAGGGGCGTGCTCTTCCACCACCGAGTGGGACGGCAAGTACATGATGGATAACAACTATCAGTACTCCAAAGAGCTCCTGCACTACTGCCTGGAGCGTGAAATTCCGTTCCTGTACGCCTCTTCCGCGGCAACCTACGGTGGGCGCACTTCAGATTTCATCGAATCCCGCGAATATGAGCAGCCGCTGAACGTTTACGGTTACTCCAAGTTCCTGTTTGATGAGTACGTGCGTCAGATCCTGCCAGAAGCGAACTCGCAGATTGTCGGCTTCCGCTACTTCAACGTCTACGGGCCGCGCGAAGGTCACAAAGGCAGCATGGCGAGCGTGGCGTTCCACCTGAACACCCAGTTAAATAACGGCGAAAGCCCGAAACTGTTCGAAGGCAGCGACGGCTTCAAGCGTGACTTCGTCTACGTGGGCGATGTGGCGGCAGTAAACCTGTGGTTCCTGGAAAATGGCGTGTCCGGCATTTTCAACCTGGGCACAGGCCGCGCGGAATCCTTCCAGGCGGTGGCAGACGCGACGCTGGCGTACCATAAAAAAGGCAGCATCGAGTACATTCCGTTCCCGGATAAGCTGAAAGGCCGCTACCAGGCATTCACCCAGGCGGACCTGACTAACCTGCGCGCCGCAGGCTATGACAAGCCGTTCAAGACCGTTGCCGAAGGCGTAACGGAATATATGGCCTGGCTGAACCGCGACGCATAAGTATGAAAATTCTGGTGATCGGCCCGTCATGGGTGGGCGACATGATGATGTCGCAAAGTCTCTATCGCACGCTCAAGGCGCGTTATCCCCAGGCGATAATCGACGTGATGGCACCCGCATGGTGCCGTCCGCTGTTATCGCGTATGCCGGAAGTGAACGAGGCGATCCCGATGCCGCTCGGCCACGGGGCGCTGGAAATCGGTGAACGCCGCAAACTCGGCCACAGCCTGCGCGAGAAACGCTATGACCGCGCGTACGTGCTGCCTAACTCCTTCAAATCCGCCCTTGTGCCCTTCTTTGCGGGCATCCCGCACCGTACCGGCTGGCGCGGTGAAATGCGCTACGGCCTGCTGAACGACGCCCGGGTGCTGGATAAAGAGGCCTGGCCGCTGATGGTGGAACGCTACGTGGCGCTGGCCTACGACAAAGGCGTGATGCGCAGCGCGAAAGATCTGCCGCAGCCGCTGCTGTGGCCGCAGCTCCAGGTAAGCGACGGGGAGAAATCCCACACCTGCAACGCATTTGGCATTTCGTCCGAACGCCCGATGATTGGGTTCTGCCCTGGCGCAGAATTCGGTCCGGCAAAACGCTGGCCGCACTATCACTATGCAGAGCTGGCGAAACAGCTTATCGATGAAGGCTATCAAATTGTGCTGTTTGGCTCGGCGAAAGATCACGAGGCGGGCAATGAAATTCTCGCCACGCTGAGCACCGAGCAACAGGCATGGTGCCGCAACCTGGCCGGGGAAACGCAACTCGAGCAGGCGGTTATCCTCATTGCCGCCTGTAAGGCCGTGGTCAGTAACGACTCTGGCCTGATGCACGTCGCCGCCGCGCTGGACCGCCCGCTGGTCGCGCTGTATGGCCCAAGCAGCCCGGACTTCACGCCGCCGCTGTCGCACAAGGCGCGCGTGATCCGTTTGATCACCGGCTACCACAAGGTGCGTAAAGGCGATGCCGCAGAAGGCTATCATCAGAGCCTGATCGACATCACGCCGCAGCGCGTCCTTGAAGAACTCAACGCACTGCTGTTGAGCGAAGAAGGATAACGGATGCGGGTATTGATCGTTAAAACCTCCTCAATGGGTGATGTTCTGCATACGCTGCCGTCGCTGACGGACGCCATGCGGGCCATTCCCGGCATCCGTTTTGACTGGGTGGTGGAAGAAGGCTTCGCGCAGATCCCCACCTGGCATGAAGCGGTTGATCGCGTGATCCCGGTGGCCATTCGCCGCTGGCGCAAAGCGTGGTTCTCCGCACCGATTAAAGCCGAACGCAAAGCCTTCCGCGAAGCAGTGCAGGCCCGGCGTTACGACGCGATCGTCGACGCCCAGGGGCTGGTGAAAAGCGCCGCGCTGGTCACGCGTCTGGCGCACGGCGTAAAGCACGGCATGGACTGGCAAACCGCCCGCGAACCGCTGGCGAGCCTGTTCTATAATCGTCGCCACCATATTGCGAAGCAGCAGCACGCCGTGGAACGTACCCGCGAGCTGTTCGCTAAGAGTCTCGGCTATGCAAAACCCGACCTCCAGGGTGACTACGCCATCGCACAGCTTTTTCTGCGCGAAACGGACAGGGATATCGCGCCGTATCTGGTCTTCCTGCATGCCACAACGCGCGATGATAAGCACTGGCCGGAAACGCACTGGAGAAGGCTGATTGAACTAATGCAACCTTGCGGTATCCATATTAAACTACCGTGGGGCGCTGAACATGAGCGGCAGCGTGCGGAGCGTCTGGCAGCCGGTTTTTCCCATGTCGAGGTGTTACCCAAACTCACGCTGGCGCAGGTTGCCGCACAGCTGGCGGGCGCTAACGCCGTCGTTTCTGTGGATACAGGGTTAAGCCATTTAACCGCCGCACTGGATCGTCCTAATATCACGATTTTCGGCCCGACCGATCCGGGGTTGATCGGGGGTTACGGTAAAAACCAGCATCAGATGGTCAGCCCTACGCACCAAACGAAGGATATTAGCGCAGATGCTATTTTTTCATATTTACAGGGCAGCCATCGGCTTTCCAACAGGGATATTTAACCCATGAGTTATGTATTTCTGCTGATTTTACTCTTTCCGGTGAAACTCATCCGGAAGCTGTTTCGAAAGGACACGGGCAAGAACCTTGTCATTCAGACAGCCAAAATCGGTGACTTTATTAATGCGACGCCTCTTCTGGCCTGGCTGCAAAAAAGCGATGTGTTGATCAGTCGCAGCGTTGGCGCGCTGGCGAAGCATGATGAGACTATTGAGCAGATCTATTTTATCGAGCAGCATAAGCGCAACCTGTGGCGTAAGCTGTGCTTCGCGTGCAGGATCATGAACCGCTACGACAACGTCTACCTGCTACAGCCCAACAGCGTGAACCTCTTTTTTGCCGCCGTCTGCAATGCCAAAAACAAACAATTTTTAAGCATTTACACGCGCAGGTGGTATCACGGGATTTTCTATCTCGCGGCCGACGGTACCGTTGAGCATGGCAAAAAAACGCTTTCGGTGACGAACTACCTGAAACTGGCAGACCGCTCGCTCACGTGGCAAGACTCTCCCAAGCACGCCACAAAGCCACTCTTCAAGCCGACCACCTGGCCGGCCATTCTTGATAAACCTGGCGTTATCCGCATCGGCATCAGTATTGCTGCGGGCAATAAAGCCAAAACCGTCCCTCCGGTTATCTGGAAGCGGATTGTTGATCAACTCGCTGATTTACCCTGCGAGTTTTATGTCTTCGGCGCGCCAAACGAACAGTCGTGGATGGACGATATCACCCGCCTTTACGGTGACATCCCCAATTTTACCAATCTTATTGGCAAAATTTCGCTGGAAGAGCTTCCCTGGGCCATTTCTAAGATGGACTGCTATATCGCGTCTGACTCGGGGAATGTCTACATCGCTGACGCCGTCGGCGTGCCGGTGGTCCTGCTGTTTGGACCGTGTTGTCACTATGAACAGCGTCCGCTTGGCAATGTGATGCTGATCGGGAATGACGACAACATTTGTTCTTATGTGTTTGAAACGCGCTATTACTTCCCGCAAGAACGGGAAGCGCTATTCTCTGTCACTGACTCCGCGTTACACGATCTTCAGCAGTTTATCCGTACATTACCAAAAGCCCGCTCACTGGCTAGCGCTCCCGACGCTCAAGGAAATTAATTTTTATGGCTTTTTTAAGCGTCATTATTGCTGCGCATAACGCTGAAGCTACGCTGCACGCCACGCTTTCAAGCCTGCTGACAGCAACCGATCAGGATACTGAAGTCATTATTTTCAATGACAGTTCTGAGGATGCCACGCAGGCAATAATTGAAGAGTGGACGCCGAAATTTCCTCAGATCATAACGCGCACCGTGAACTTTCGTAACGTTGGCCGGGTACGAAACAGTGCTGTCGCACTGGCATCGGGTGAGTATATTACGATGCTCGACAGTGACGATTGCTTAAAGCCGGGCAGCCTCAGGGACGCAATGACCTACCTGAAAGCACAACGTCCGGATATGTTACTGACACGTTTGCTTGAGATTCGTGATCCCAAGAAAATGAATTCAGACTGGCAGGGATTTAATCCTGTGCCATTGTCACGAAATGAAGCAGTCGCTCGTTTCTTACGCCATAAAGACTTTCAGGCACATCTCATTGGCCAGTTTATTCATCGTAGCCTGTACGAGAGTAACCCTATTCCTCCGATGTTATGTTATGAGGATTTCGCTGTCTTCCCGGGAATGTTGATGCAATCGAGCAAAATAGCCTATCAACGCCAGGGGCATTATTATTACATCAAGCGTCGCGACAGTTTGTCGAGCAGTCTGGACGCCAGCAAAATTTCAACGCTTGTCGAATGCACGTTACAGATGGAAAGAACATTTCCGTCAAGCTACAGGCATCTCGTCAATTGCCATTGGTTTGATATTTACAGCAACCATCGATCCTGTCTTACAGACCAACAATTGCAGCTCGTGAAACAACGCGTAAAGGCCATGTATACATTGTCTTTTTTCCTGTCCACCGATGTTCGTTTTAGCTACAAAAAAAGGGTTATTGAGGCGTTATGGAAAAAATAAAACCACGCCTAACGACTCAATACGCCTGGCGGGCATAACTATTTTTTGTACTGGTAAAACTCCGCCAGCGTCATCCCCACGGTCTTATCTGATAACCAGGTAAAGAGCTGCTCCAGATCCTGATACAGCCCCTCAATCGCGGCCTCGTCTTTAAAAGTAGGGCTCCCGCCAGGCATAAATTCCGACGAATGCAGCATGAATTCCACGTAGTCATTCCCCTGAGCCAGGCACTGCTGCGCAACCTTAATCATCTCCGCCGCATTTCCTCCGGACGGACGTAACCAGTTAACTGACGGAGAACGGTATTTACCGCGCAGACGATCATAACCCTGCTTCAGGGAATTCAGCCATGCCGGGTGTTTATACTGGATGCTCATCGGCACTTCGAGGAGAGGGCTGTTTCCCGGCCGGGAAATGTCGTCTACGTCCAAAAAGTAGGCACGATCGGGAAAATGCTGGTAATTCGTTCCGCCATTACCCTGCGGAGCGCCTTTCGCGTTGCGCCAGTTCACGCGCGGCGTAACGGAACAATCTACCTGATACCCCAGCTCAATCAGCAACTGGGCGTAACGGCTGTCGAATGCCCAGCGCCCGGCGCGATGGCTGAGCATTTTTGTCTGGAAAGTCTCTTCCAGTAAGCGGGTCATGAAGAGTACTTTCTCACGCATGACCTCGTCTGAGAACTCAATCAGATAAGGCTGCCAGCGCCAGTCATCACCGGTCAGATCGTGCTCCGGAGGGCTGTTCCAGGCATGGAGATGCATTCCCACCTCACCCTGGCCGCGCGCTATGACCTCTTTCGCGAACTCAATGAATACCGGTTCGACGGCCATCTCGTAGTTGGTCAGCCAGACGGGCTTAAAGCCGAAACGTTCACAAAGCGCCTGAAACCGCGCCAGGTAGCGCGCGTTTTCCGTTTTGATCACCCGGTGGTTCTGCCAGAGATTATCCCCTTCGGTATCGATCGTGATGATAAACGCTGGTTTTTTCATAATGAGCCCGCAAGACAAAATAGTTAGCGCTATGTTACGCACGCCCGAAAGCAGGAGTAAACCCTTCCAGGGAAATTCCTGACATTATGGAGAAAGAGTGCAAGTCGTTACCAGGTCTATTAGAATTGCCAATAGTACAACGCCGATAAGATGATGATGAATAACTTACCTGACACGCCTGATTTGCGCATTTTACTGATCAAACTTCGCCATCATGGCGACATGTTACTCACCACCCCCGTCATCAATTCATTACGCCAGAAATGGCCTGAAGCCCAAATCGACGTGCTTCTCTATGAAGAGACGCGAGACATGCTCGCCGCGCATCCGGCAATCGGGACGATCTATGGTATCGATCGTAAATGGAAGCAACTGGGGACGCTGAAGCACCTGCAAAAAGAGTGGCAGTTGCTTCGTGCTTTACGCGCTCAGCATTATCATCTGGTGATCAATCTTGCCGATCAGTGGCGCAGCGCGATTGTCACCCGCTTCACCGGCGCACCGGTTCGGCTCGGGTTCGCCTTTAACAAGCGCAATAATGCCTTCTGGCGTTTTTGTCACAGTGAACTGGTCTCGGTCGCCAGTCATCAGTCGCTGCACACCGTTGAACAAAATCTCTCCATACTGTCAGCGCTGCCGGTAATGGCCAACCCTACCGTGACCATGGCTTACAGCGCGGATGACTGGCGTCATGCACACCAAAAGCTGACGCAAAAGGGCGTGGGAGACCGCTACATCGTTATTCAACCCACTTCACGCTGGTTCTTTAAGTGCTGGGATGAAGGCAAAATGGCGCAAACTATCGCCGCGTTGCAGCAGGACGGCCACACTATCGTCCTTACGGCGGGACCGGATAAGAAAGAGCTGGCGATGATTGACCACATTCTTGCCGCCTCCCCGCAGACGGGTGTTGTATCGCTGGCCGGGCAGTTAACCCTGCGCCAGCTGGCCTCGCTAATCGATCACGCGATCCTGTTCATTGGCGTTGACTCCGTACCCATGCACATGGCCGCCGCCCTTCAGACGCCCTGCGTGGCGCTGTTTGGCCCGTCAAAATTGACGTTCTGGTCGCCATGGCAAGTTAACGGCGAGGTCATCTGGGCAGGTAACTACGGCCCGCTTCCCAACCCTGACGCCATTGATACAAAAACGACGGAACGTTATCTCGACGCCATCCCCGTTGATGCTGTCGTCTCCGCCGCAAGGAGAAACCTGCAATGAAGCTTCATCGTCTGGCCATTGTGCGCCAAAAATATCGTCCGGATGGCGGAGCAGAACGTTTTGTCTCCAGGGCACTTACCGCGCTGAGCAATCAAAATCTTGAGCTCAACGTCATCACCCGCGAGTGGCAGGGCGAAAAGCAGGACGACTGGCATATTCATATTTGCGATCCCCGAAAGTGGGGCCGCATCAGCCGTGAGCGCGGCTTTGCGCACGCCGCACGCGCGCTGTGGCAGCAACAGCAGTTTGATATCGTACAGAGCCATGAACGTATTCCGGGCTGCGATATTTACCGCGCCGGGGATGGTGTACATCGACGCTGGCTGCTACAGCGTACGCGTATTCTCCCCGCCTGGCGCGCGAAGCTGCTTATGCACGATCGCTATCACCGCTACGTGATGCACGCAGAACGTGAAATGTACCAGGCTCCCGAGTTGAAAGCCGTTATCTGTAATGCGGAGATGATCAAGCGCGAAATCGTCGAAGACTTTGATATTGACGCAAAAAAGATACATGTGATTTATAATTCAATAGATTCCAGCCGCTTCGTTCCGGCAGAAGAGAGTCAGCGCGCAGTACTGCGTCAGCAATTTGGCTTACCCGCTGATGCCGTCATTTTCTGCTTCGTGGGTTCAGGGTTTGAACGCAAGGGGCTGGCAAGCGCTATTCGGGCTATAGCAGGAACATCGGCGTGGCTGGTGGTGGTCGGTCAGGATAAAGCGGAAAGCCGTTATCGCGACCTCGCCCGTTCATTAGGCTGTGAGGGGCAAATCCGTTTCCTGGGGATGCAAAAAGAGACGCTGCCATTTTATCAGCTTTCTGATGGTTTACTGCTGCCGACGCTGTATGATCCTTTCCCTAACGTCATACTTGAAGCAATGGCCTGTGGATTGCCCGTCATTACGTCAGAGAGTTGCGGTGGTTCAGAATTTATTGAGCAAGGCCAGAACGGGTTTTACTGTGATGCACTTGATATCCACACATTGAAGGAGGCCGTCATGTCCATTCCTTCACTGGAAAAAAATAACAATATGGGGCTTGCGGCGCGTGAACGCGTCAGAGAAGCAACCCCTGAAAAACTATCAAGTCAGCTTATTTCGCTTTATCAAAAATTACTGGATTAATAATGCGCATCCTAATGATTATTGATGGTTTACCCGGTGGAGGAGCCGAAAAAACGGTTCTCACCCTCTCCAGCGGACTGACAGAACTGGGGCATCAGGTCACCCTTTTCTCCTTACGGAAGGTGTGCGACTACGCCATTCCGGAAGGCATCGATTTTCAGATTGTGCAGGATACCTGTAAAAAACCCTGGCGGAAGCTGACCGAGATCCCGCGTCGCGCCCGTTTGCTGGATCGCGCCATCGAGCAGGCAGAACGCAGCGGTAAATTTGACGTCGTGTTCTCGCATCTGCATAAAACCGACCGTATCGTGGCGCACAGCCGCGTGCTGGATCGGGATAAAGTCTGGTTCTGCGTACACGGGATGTTCTCCTTCTCCTATTTGCGCCATCGCAGCGGGCTTTCTCGCTGGTTTAAGCATTATAAAATTCGTCATACCTATGAAAACCGCAACGTGGTGGCGGTTTCCGGCGCTGTGCTGCACGATCTGTCTGAAGTACTCGCGATCCCCCTGCGGCGCAAAGCGGTTATCCATAACCCCTTTGATATCCCTGAAATTCAGCGTCTGGCGGAAGCGCCCTTCGAGATGCAGGGGCAGGATTACATTATCCACGTTGGCCGTTTTCATGAACATAAACGTCACGACCGGCTGCTGCGGGCGTTCGCGCTGAGCAAGATCGACGCATCACTGGTGTTGATGGGCAAAGGTTCTGACGCGAAAATAAACCAGCTCAAACAGCTTGCCGCTAAGCTGGGAATTGAAAACAAGATCGTCTTCCGCCCGTTCGAAACTAACCCCTACCCGTGGATCAAAGGGGCACGCCTTTTAGTGTTAAGTTCCGACTGCGAAGGTTTTGGTAACGTACTGGTAGAGTCCATTATCTGTCAGACCCCACCGGTGAGTACAAACTGCCCTGGCGGCCCTGCTGAGATCCTTACTGGCCCCCTGGCGCGTGGTCTGACAGCGTTAACCGACGAATCACTGGCGAAAACACTGGCAGAACTGTATGCCTCTCCGCCGGTTGTTGATCGCGAAACGATCGCATCGTTCGGTATCAACGCCATTTGCCAGCAATACATTGCTTTGGTCGACAACCAAAAATAATCAGGTTTCATATGCAAAATTCAGCGCCTTTATTAAGCGTGGTGGTTGCCGTTTATAACGGTGAAGCTTTTCTCGATCAGTTCTTTACCTGCCTTGTAAATCAACACATCGACAGTATGGAAGTCATCATCGTGAATGACGGCTCCACTGACCGCTCGATGCAGATTGTCGAAAAATGGCGCGAACAGCTGCCACAGATGCAGGTTATTGAACAACCTAATCAGGGCGTGTCCATCGCGCGTAATACTGGCCTGGCGGTTGCGACCGGCCAATATCTCTCTTTCCCGGATATTGATGATGTCTTCAAACCCGGCATGTACCAGCGTCTGCTGGATATGGCCGTCACGCAGAATCTGGATGTCGCCACCTGCAATGGCAACTACGTCTGGGAAAAGAACAAAAAACCGTCTCGCCCTATTTTCCCTGAAGATAAGCTCGCCTCAACGGGCGTCATGAATGGCGCGGCATGGTTAAAAAAGGCGCTGGATTCACGTAAGTTCCTGCATGTGACCTGGCTGAATATCTATCGTCACGATTTTATTCGTCAGCACGGCTTCCGTTTCGAGCCTGGCCTGCGCCATCAGGATATCCCGTGGACGACTGAGGTGCTGCTTGCCGCGGAACGCGTTCAGTACACCAGCGAACGCTTTTACGACTACTACATTCACTCCGCCTCGGTATCGCACACCCCGGATAATGACGACACGCTGATTCGCTCTGCGCGCCATTACATGAAGATCCTGAAGATGCTTGATGCCATTAACCAGCGCTACCCGGATAAAGTGAAAAATATCCCGGCCTGTTACTGGCAAATCGCTAAAGAGGGTCTGGGAATTATTCATACCTTCGACAACATGAAGGATGAGGCGAAGAAATCAATGATAATCAAAGAGTTCTTCGACACCGGGATCTGGAAGCTCATCTGGAAAAGTGCCAAAAGCCCGCGTTTGCGCTGGCGCCTGGGCCGACGCTACTTCCGTTTAAAACGGTATCTGGCATAAGAGATAGCTTTAGCACGCTTAAATGCTTAGAATTTCCCGGCCGAAACTAAAAAAACGGATAATCGCTTGGAATTGTTGTATACCGCCCTGCTCTACATCATTCAGCCACTGGTGTGGCTGCGACTGTTGCTTCGTAGCCGTAAAGCGCCTGCGTACCGTAAACGCTGGGCCGAACGCTATGGCTACTGCCGCAATAAAGTGGCGCCGGACGGTATTCTGCTGCATTCCGTGTCAGTCGGGGAAACGCTGGCCGCCATTCCACTGGTGCGTGCCCTGCGCCACCGTTATCCGTCCCTGCCCATCACCGTCACCACGATGACGCCAACCGGCTCAGAGCGCGTGATGTCTGCCTTCGGTAAAGACGTGCATCACGTCTACCTGCCGTACGATCTCCCCTGCGCCATGAACCGTTTCCTGAATACCGTGCGTCCTAAACTGGTGATCGTCATGGAAACCGAACTCTGGCCGAATATGATTTCTGCCCTGCATGCCCGTAAAATTCCTTTGGTTATCGCCAACGCGCGTCTGTCAGAACGCTCGGCGAAAGGGTATGGCAAGCTGGGTAAATTTATGCGTCGCCTGCTCAGCAAAATCACGCTGATCGCCGCGCAGAACGAAGAAGATGCCGCGCGCTTTATCGCCCTCGGCCTGAAGCGCAACCAGCTTGCGGTCACGGGTAGCCTGAAGTTCGATATTTCCGTCACCCCTGAACTCGCCGCCCGTGCGGTAACGCTGCGTCGTCAGTGGGCGCCCCGTCGCCAGGTCTGGATTGCCACCAGCACCCATGACGGCGAAGAAGCCATTATTCTTCAGGCTCACCGCCAGCTGCTGGAAAAATTCCCTGATTTACTGCTGATTCTGGTTCCTCGCCATCCTGAGCGTTTTAAAGATGCCCGCGAGATGGTGCAAAAAGGCGGTTTCAGCTTTACCCTGCGCAGCAGCGGCGAAATCCCCTCTGGCAGCACGCAGGTGGTGATTGGCGATACGATGGGCGAACTGATGCTGCTGTACGGGATCGCCGATCTTGCTTTCGTTGGCGGAAGCCTGGTGGAGCGCGGTGGTCATAACCCGCTGGAGCCGGCAGCCCACGCCATTCCCGTGCTGATGGGACCACACACGTTTAACTTCAAAGATATCTGCGCGAAATTGCAGCAAGCCGATGGCTTAATCACCGTGACCGACGCGGATTCGGTGGTCAAAGAGGTCTCAACCCTTCTGACTGACGAAGATTACCGCCTGTGGTACGGTCGTCACGCCGTTGAAGTCCTGCATCAGAACCAGGGCGCACTGACCCGTCTGCTGCAACTTCTGCAACCTTACCTGCCGCAGCGGAGCCACTAATGTCAACGCGTCTGTCGGTCGTGATGATCGCCAAAAACGCCGCCGACCTGCTTCCGGATTGCCTGGCCTCTGTTGCCTGGGCTGACGAAATCGTCATTCTCGACTCCGGAAGTACGGACAATACGGCGGACGTTGCCCGTGCAGCCGGGGCAAAAGTCTTTACCGACACCGACTGGCAGGGCTACGGTATTCAGCGTCAGCGTGCGCAGGGTTACGCCACGGGCGATTACGTGTTGATGATCGACACCGACGAGCGCGTCACCCCGGAACTCCGACAGGCCATTCAAACGGTGCTTGCCGCGCCACAGCCTGGCGCGGTCTACAGTATCGCGCGTCGTAACTATTTCCTGGGCCGCTTTATGCGCCACAGCGGCTGGTACCCCGACCGCGTGATGCGCCTCTATGCGCGCGAGCGTTATCAGTACAACGATAACCTGGTTCATGAGTCTCTGGCCTGCGATAACGCTCAGGTCATCCCCCTGACGGGCGATCTGCTTCATCTGACCTGCCGCGATTTCGCCAGCTTCCAGCGTAAACAGCTGAACTATGCCACCGCCTGGGCACAGGAGCGGCATGCGCGCGGCAAGAAGGCCACGCTGACCGGCATCTTCACCCACACGCTGGGCGCGTTTCTGAAAACGCTGCTGCTGCGTGGCGGCGTGCTGGACGGCAAACAGGGCTGGTTACTGGCCGTAGTGAATGCCCAGTATACTTTCAACAAATACACCGAGCTGTGGGCGCTGAACCGCGGCTACTCAGAGAAAACGTGAGCCATGAGCACAAAAGCGATTTATCCGGGTACCTTCGATCCGATCACTAACGGCCATCTTGATATCATCACCCGTGCGGCGTGTATGTTCGACAAGGTGATTCTGGCCATTGCCGCCAGCCCGAGCAAAAAGCCGATGTTCGACCTGAACGAACGCGTGCAGCTTGCCACCGATGCGATTTCGCATCTGTCGAATGTTGAGGTCGTCGGATTCAGCGACTTGATGGCAAACTTTGCCCGTGACCGGCAGGCCAATATCCTGATCCGCGGTCTTCGCGCGGTAGCAGACTTCGAATATGAAATGCAGCTGGCACACATGAACCGCCATCTTATGCCGGAGCTGGAGAGCGTATTCCTGATGCCCTCCAAAGAGTGGTCCTTCATCTCTTCTTCGCTGGTGAAAGAGGTGGCGCGCCATCACGGGGACGTTACCCACTTCCTGCCGGTTAACGTCCACCAGGCGTTGATGGAAAAGCTAAAGTAACCCTACTTCTGGCACTGACGGCAGTAAAACGTGGCGCGCTGTGCGTGCTTCGTGGCAATAATCGGCGTCCCGCAGGCTCTGCACGGCTCACCCTTACGGCCATAAACCTGCAACTCCTGCGCAAAATAGCCCGGCTTCCCGTCGCTTTGCAGGAAATCCTTCAGCGTCGTCCCACCCTGCTCAATTGAACGCAGCAGTACCGCTTTAATTACTCTGACCAGCAGCTCGCACTCCTGCGCCGACAGCGAGGAGGCCAGCCGATTGGGATGGATCCCGGCGGCAAACAACGATTCGCTGGCATAGATATTTCCCACGCCCACCACCAGCTTGTTATCCATCAGCCAGGGTTTAATCGGGGTTTTCTTTTTCGCGCACTTCTCTTTGAGATAATCCGCGTTAAACGCCTCTGACAGCGGCTCAGGTCCGAGATGCGCCAGCACGTTGTGTCCTTCCAGCTCTTTGGTCCACAGCCATGCGCCAAAGCGACGCGGGTCGGTGTAACGCAGCACTTTGCCGTTACTCATTACCAGGTCAACGTGGTCGTGCTTTTCCGCAGGCAACTCTTCGGTGAGGATGCGCAGGCTTCCCGACATGCCCAGATGGATAATGATCCAGCCGTCAGGCAGCTCCAGCAGCAGGTATTTCGCGCGGCGCTGCACGCTCAGCACGGGTTTGTCGCTTAACGCGTGGATCTCATCGGACACCGGCCAGCGCAGACGCCCGTTGCGAACGACAGCATGAAGAATAGTCGCGCCGACCAGATGGGGCTCAATGCCGCGGCGGCTGGTCTCTACCTCAGGTAATTCAGGCATGGTTCCTCCGTTGAGATGCAGAATGCAAAAAACCCCGCAGTTGCGGGGTTTTTCAATACAAGGAGACTAAAATTATTTGATTTTAGCTTCTTTGTACAGTACGTGCTGGCGTACAACTGGATCGAATTTTTTCAGTTCCAGTTTTTCCGGCTTAGTACGTTTGTTCTTCGTGGTGGTGTAGAAGTGACCTGTACCAGCAGAAGAAACCAGCTTGATTTTCTCGCGAATACCTTTAGCCATGATTTATTTCCTCTTTAAGTACTTAGTACTTTTCGCCACGGGCACGCAGTTCGGACAGAACTGTATCGATGCCTTTCTTATCGATTACACGCATACCTTTAGCAGATACGCGCAGGGTGACAAAACGCTTCTCGCTCTCAACCCAGAAACGGTGAGAGTGCAGGTTCGGCAGGAAACGGCGTTTAGTCGCGTTCAGTGCGTGGGAACGGTTGTTACCGGTCACCGGACGCTTGCCAGTAACTTGGCAGACTCGGGACATGTCTATTCTCCAAAAATCAAATTAGCTCGAGCTTCGTATGGGGTATCGGCGCCTCGTCAGGCTTTACAGCCCGGTCATCGCATAGTTCTATTGAACTCTCGATTGCCAGGCCCAAATGCCAAACCCGAGATTCTCAAAGGTGGCGTAGTATACGCTGACTCGGCGGTGTGCTCAAGTCCCGAACAGACAAAGATCCCGATGGATCGCGAGAAAAGGCCTAAATCCAGCCACGTTCGGCAAAAGAAATGTACTCTCCGCGGCCAATTATCAGATGGTCCAGCACACGAATGTCCATGAATTGACAGCATTTGATAATACGTTCGGTAATTGCTTTGTCAGCTCTGCTTGGTTCTGCACAGCCAGAGGGGTGATTATGCGCGAGGATCACGCCGGCTGCATTCACTTTTATCGCTTCCCGCACAATTTCACGCGGATGCACCTCAACGTGGCTCAATGTTCCCGAAAAAAAGCGGGTATGTTTCAGTACCCGGTTTTTGTTATCGAGAAAGATCACCATAAAGATCTCCCGCTCCAGATCGGAGAGCTGGCTTTGCAGAAATTCGCGGGTCATGTCGGGGGTGAGGATCGGGTCTTCTTCCTCCATACGCACGTTGTAAAATCGCCGGGCCAGCTCGGCAATGCCCCGTAACTGGGCATATTTCGCCACGCCAATGCCCTCAACGTGCGTAAACGCCTCCAGCTCAGCGGTCAGCAATCCATACAGTGAACCGAAATGGTCTATCAGTTCTTTCGCCAGCGTAAATACCGTTTTCCCCGGCGTGCCTGTGCGTAAAAAGAGCGCCAGCAGCTCGTCGTCCTTTAACAACGTGACGCCATGACGCAGCATTTTTTCACGCGGTAGCAGCAGTTCAGTCTCTTCCATGCCCGGCCTCCTTCTGTTTGCCATTATGCTGCCACAGGCAAATTCGGGGCTCGACGCTGGCGTTTCGTTCTTGCGTAACGCCTCGCAAAGTGAATTAAGGACATCATCACCCCGTTTTAGGGATTGTGATAAAATGCCCGCTCTCTGGTGAAACCCAACAGGAAAGAATCATGATGAGCCTGGCCGGTAAAAAAATCGTTCTTGGCGTTAGCGGCGGTATTGCTGCCTATAAAACGCCAGACCTGGTGCGTCGTTTGCGCGAGCGCGGGGCCGACGTACGGGTCGCGATCACCGAAGGCGGCAAAGCCTTTATCACTCCGCTGAGCCTGCAAGCCGTCTCGGGATACCCGGTATCCGACAGCCTGCTCGACCCGGCAGCCGAAGCCGCAATGGGCCACATTGAGCTGGGGAAATGGGCCGATCTGGTTATCCTCGCACCCGCCACGGCAGATGTAATTGCCCGCGTGGCAGCCGGTATGGCGAACGATCTGGTAACGACCATTTGCCTCGCTACGCCTGCGCCCGTCGCGGTTGTGCCCGCAATGAACCAGCAGATGTACCGCAACGCCGCTACCCAGCACAATCTGGACACGCTGGCCTCGCGCGGCCTGCTGATTTGGGGACCGGACAGCGGCAGCCAGGCCTGCGGCGATGTGGGGCCAGGGCGTATGCTCGACCCATTGACGATTGTTGATATGGCCGCCGCCCATTTCTCCCCTGTCAACGATCTGCAACATCTCAACATCATGATTACCGCGGGCCCCACGCGCGAGCCGCTGGATCCGGTGCGTTACATATCCAACCACAGCTCCGGCAAAATGGGCTTTGCGATTGCTGCCGCGGCAGCCAAACGCGGCGCGAACGTCACGCTGGTGAGCGGCCCGGTGTCGCTTGCCACCCCTGCGTTTGTGCAGCGTATTGATGTAACGACCGCGCTGGAAATGGAAGCCGCGGTACAGGCGCATGCTCAACAGCAGCATATTTTTATCGGCTGTGCGGCCGTCGCTGATTACCGCGCCGAAACCATTGCCGACGCAAAAATTAAAAAGCAAGGTGATGAATTAACAATAAAAATGGTGAAGAACCCGGATATCGTTGCCGGTGTCGCCGCATTGAAAACTCATCGTCCTTACGTTGTTGGGTTTGCCGCAGAAACGAATAATGTGGAAGAATATGCCCGGCAAAAACGTACCCGCAAAAACCTCGATTTGATTTGCGCGAACGACGTATCGCTGTCCACGCAAGGATTTAACAGCGACAGCAACGCATTGCACCTTTTCTGGCAGGATGGAGATAAAGTCTTACCGCTTGAGCGCAAAGAACTCCTGGGCCAACAATTACTGGACGAGATCGTTACCCGTTATGATGAAAAAAATCGACGTTAAGATTCTGGACCCGCGCGTTGGCGAGCAATTTCCGCTGCCAACGTATGCCACCTCCGGCTCTGCCGGTCTTGACCTGCGCGCCTGTCTCGATGACGCCGTAAAACTGGCGCCGGGTGCAACGACCCTGATCCCGACCGGGCTGGCGATTCACATTGCTGACCCGTCACTGGCAGCGGTGATCCTGCCGCGCTCTGGCCTGGGCCATAAGCATGGCGTCGTGCTGGGTAACCTGGTCGGCCTGATCGACTCTGACTATCAGGGTCAGCTGATGGTATCCGTCTGGAACCGTGGCCAGGACAGCTTCACCATTGAGCCGGGCGAGCGTATCGCGCAGATGGTGTTTGTACCGGTGGTGCAGGCAGAATTTAATCTGGTGGCAGACTTCGACGCTACCGACCGTGGCGAAGGCGGCTTCGGCCATTCCGGGCGCAAATAACTGCCCGACAAACACGCATCTCACAGCGCCATAATGCAATAACAAACCGCAAACGTCAGTTTGCGGGTCGCTGTGTGGTTGCCAGCCTGACAAGTGCTTATTTTCAGGGGTATTTTGTAACATGGCAGAAAAACAAACCGCGAAAAGGAATCGTCGCGAAGAAATACTTCAATCTCTGGCTCTGATGCTTGAATCCAGCGACGGCAGTCAACGCATCACCACCGCAAAGCTGGCGGCCTCTGTGGGCGTGTCAGAGGCGGCGCTGTATCGTCATTTCCCGAGCAAAACCCGGATGTTTGACAGCCTGATCGAGTTTATCGAAGACAGCCTGATCACGCGCATCAACCTGATTCTGAAGGATGAAAAAGACACCAGCACGCGTCTGCGTCTGATTGTGCTGCTGATTCTGGGCTTTGGTGAACGTAACCCGGGTCTGACCCGTATTCTGACCGGCCACGCGCTGATGTTTGAACAGGATCGTCTGCAAGGCCGTATAAACCAGCTTTTTGAGCGTATCGAAGCCCAGCTGCGTCAGGTTCTGCGCGAGAAGAAAATGCGGGAAGGCGAGGGATATAATACGGATGAGACCCTGCTGGCAAGCCAGATCCTGGCATTTTGCGAAGGGATGCTCTCCCGGTTTGTGCGCAGCGAGTTTAAATATCGACCAACGGACGATTTTGACGCCCGCTGGCCGTTAGTGGCTGCTCAGTTACAGTAACGCCATCGCCGGATGGCGGCTTCGCCTTATCCGGCCTACGAACGGGTAGGCCCGGTAAGCGTAGCGCCACCAGGCAATTGAATTATACCCCAAACTCTTCGCGATACGCTTTTACCGCCGCCAGATGATCCGCCATCTCAGGCTTCTCTTCCAGATACGCAATCAGCTCTTTCAGCGTGATAATCGACGTGACCTTGCAGCCATAATCGCGCTCCACTTCCTGAATAGCAGAGATGTCGCCGCGCCCGCGCTCCTGACGATCGAGTGAAATCAGCACACCCGCAAGCGTTGCGCCGTTAGCCTGGATAATCTCCATCGATTCACGGATCGCGGTACCTGCGGTGATCACGTCATCCACCAGCATCACACGCCCCTGCAACGCACTGCCTACCAGATTGCCGCCTTCACCGTGGGTTTTGGCCTCTTTACGGTTAAAGCAGTACGGTACGTCGCGGTCATGGTGCTCCGCCAGCGCCACCGCCGTGGTGGTTGCAATTGGAATGCCTTTGTACGCGGGGCCAAACAGCAGGTCGAAATCAATCCCGGAATCCACCAGCGCTTCGGCATAGAAACGGCCTAACAGTGCCAGGTCGCGCCCGGTATTAAACAGTCCGGCGTTGAAGAAATACGGACTTTTACGCCCGGATTTCAGCGTGAACTCGCCAAACTTAAGTACCTGCTTGTTAAGCGCAAACTCAATAAACTGGCGCTGATACGATTTCATGGATTTGCTCCTTTGTCTTTTCAGTCTTACAGGCAAAAAAAAGGCGACTCATTGGTCGCCTTAAAATCAATTTTCTAACGCCGCTTTCTGCGTCGCTACAATAGATTCGATACCCCCTCGGGCCAACGCCAGCAAGGTGAGCAGTTCTTCGTGGGTAAATGGCTCGCCTTCTGCCGTACCCTGCACTTCAATGATGCGGCCATCTTCGGTCATCACCACGTTCATGTCGGTTTCTGCGGCAGAATCTTCAACGTATTCCAGATCGCAAAGCGCTTCGCCGTTAACGATACCAACGGAGACAGCAGCAACCATCCCTTTCATTGGGTTGGTTTTCAGCTTACCGGCGGCAACCAGCTTGTTCAGGGCATCTGCCAGCGCCACACAGGCGCCGGTAATAGAGGCCGTACGCGTGCCACCATCGGCCTGGATCACGTCGCAGTCCAGCGTGATGGTGAACTCACCCAGCGTTTTCAGGTCAACCGCGGCGCGGAGCGCACGCGCGATAAGGCGCTGGATCTCCATTGTACGGCCGCCCTGCTTACCTTTTGCCGCTTCACGGGCATTACGGGTATGGGTTGCGCGCGGCAACATACCGTATTCGGCGGTGATCCACCCCTGGCCCTGACCTTTCAGGAAGCGAGGCACGCCCTCTTCAATGGACGCGGTGCAAAGCACTTTGGTGTCACCAAACTCAACCAGCACGGAGCCTTCAGCGTGTTTTGTATAGTTACGGGTCAGGGTGACGGGACGCACCTGGTTGGCGCTACGACCTGCTGGACGCATGATGGATTCTCCGGCTTGAAACGAATGTGGCTGCGCATTATACGGATAAAGGACGCTTATTCCTATCCTGAGAAGCCCCTGAAAGCTATAATCCCCCCATCTCTCCTTTAAAAACGGGAATGTCTATGATCCGCAGTATGACCGCCTACGCCCGGCGTGAAATCAAGGGTAGCTGGGGTAGCGCTACCTGGGAAATGCGCTCGGTAAACCAGCGCTATCTGGAAACGTATTTCCGTATGCCGGAACAGTTCCGCAGCCTGGAGCCTGTGGTGCGTGAGCGTATCCGTACGCGTCTGACCCGCGGGAAAGTGGAATGTAACCTGCGTTTTGAGCCCGACGCCAGCGCGCAGGGCGAACTGATCCTGAACGAAAAGCTGGCAAAACAGCTGGTTAATGCGGCGAACTGGGTCAAAATGCAAAGCGATGAAGGCGAGATCAACCCGGTTGATATTCTGCGCTGGCCTGGCGTGATGGCCGCCGGAGAGCAGGATCTGGACGCGATTACCGCTGAGATCCTGGCTGCACTCGACGGCACGCTGGATGACTTTATCGTTGCCCGTGAAACCGAAGGCCAGGCGCTGAAAGCGATGATTGAGCAACGCCTTGAAGGCGTGAGCGCCGAAGTCGCTAAAGTGCGCGCTCATATGCCAGAAGTGCTGCAATGGCAGCGTGAGCGTCTTGTCGCCAAACTGGAAGAGGCGGAAGTCCAGCTGGAAAACAACCGTCTGGAACAAGAGCTGGTGCTGATGGCACAGCGTGTGGACGTGGCTGAAGAGCTGGATCGTCTGGAAGCGCACGTTAAAGAGACCTACAACATTCTGAAGAAGAAAGAAGCGGTAGGCCGCCGTCTCGACTTTATGATGCAGGAGTTCAACCGCGAGTCGAACACGCTGGCGTCTAAGTCTATCAATGCAGAGGTAACCAATTCAGCGATTGAGCTGAAGGTCCTGATTGAGCAGATGCGCGAGCAGATCCAGAACATTGAGTAATATCTCAGGCGATCTCACCTTGTCTCACGCGTGCTAAAATCACCTCTAATAGCCCGTAATAACGGGCTATACCTTTATCACCTTGTCTCATCATGTATCACTACAGCGCATGTTTAGCGTGTACTTAGCTATGTACATAATGCTTTTTATGGCATCATGTTTATGTACACACAGCACATAAGCAGAGTCATATATGGCAAAAATGACAGACATACAAATCAAGGCATGGATCAGAGCTGACGAACGCTTCGAAGCAAGGTCAGATGGCAATGGTTTATCTCTCTGTTTTCCAAAGAAATATGCTGCTCCATTCTGGCGTTTTCGGTATCGTTTCTCTGGAAAACAGCGGGTAATGGGTATCGGTTCCTATGCTGAACTCTCACTAGCAAAAGCGCGAGAGACCGCCAAAGAACTCTCTGCACGTGTAGCATTGGGTTATGACGTTGCCGGAGAGAAGCAAGAACGGAAAGCTGACGCCCTCAAAAAAATAGAGTCTGAAAAACATGCACTTCGGGTATCTCAATTAGCCAGCGAATATTTTGAACGCCAGATACTTAAACGCTGGAAGCACCCCGACATACTGCGCCGCCGAATCGAAAAAGATATAAATCCAAACATAGGCAACCTGCGAATAGAGGACGTTCGCCCCTATCATATTGATGATATGTTGCAAAAGATCCTTCAACGAGGTGCGCCTACCGTTGCCAATGACGTCCTCAGATGGACTCGACGGATCTTTGATTATGGAATCAAGCGGCACATGCTGGCTGCTAATCCAGCAAGTGCATTTGACATCTCTGATGCCGGAGGACAAGAACAAAGCCGTGAACGTTGGTTAAGTCGAGAAGAGCTGGTACAGCTTTTTCAGGTAATGCCTTTGACCAAAGGGTTTTCCCGTCAAAATGAACTAACTATGAAGCTCATTTTAGCCCTATGCTGCCGTAAGATGGAATTGTGTGGTGCCAGATGGTCAGAATTTGATCTGGATGAAGGCGTCTGGCATTTACCTGCTGAGCGCGTTAAAAACGGCGATGGTATTGATATCCCGCTGGCGGTACCCGTTGTTGGCTGGATTAAAGAATTAAAAATCATGTCCGGCAACAGTGAATGGGTTCTCCCAGCAAGAAAAATGCAACATCGCATGATTCCTCATATTCAGGAAAGTACATTACCAGTAGCGTTGGCTAAAATAAGATCAAATATGCCAGATGTGCCAAATTTCACGATTCATGATTTTCGGCGAACAGCCCGCTCCCATTTAGCTGCGCTGGGGGTAGATCCGGTGATAGCAGAACGCTGCTTAAATCATAAAATCAAAGGCGTTGAAGGTATATATAATCGCTATCAATACTTTGAAGAACGTAAGCAAGCTTTGACTGTATGGGCTGAGCTACTTACAACATTGGAAAAGGGTAATAATTACAACGTAGAACCAATAAGAAAAGAAATAGCGTAATATTGTAATCTATTAATATTTACTTTAGCCTGATTAGTTTCAGGCTAAAGTAATCTTTCATTTATTATATGTGCCGTTTATAGAACCTATAGATGTTACACTACAGTGTTTATCACAATCCTTCGAGATAACCTGCATGGCACCATTATCTAATTCACTAATCAACACAACACACATGCTTGACTGGTCACTATAAACCCAACGGTTACGTTGCCCTTTACGTGCATCAATAAGTGTTAATTCACCTCCTATTTCACATACTCCCGATGTAGTGCCAAGTGAAGAATTAATACTGAAGGCGGTGTGATTTTTGCTTTGATACAAAGAGAGTGTTCCATTTATTTTTTTAAAATCACTCGCTTTGGTTGAAAAACACAAAATCATCAGTGGTAGAGCCGTCAAAAGTTTCATATCTGCATCTATATATTAGATTAATATTTAACACCATTCTTATTAAATACAACAAAAGCGACTGAATAATATGAGTTAAATACCAGCCCCTCCTCTTCTATATTCTCAGCCGCAATAAGTCCTTTTTCATTTATAACCCCCTTCAAGAAAAACTCATTATCCTCTTGATAAAGTGCAAACCCTGTTGCAGGACGCCCAGCAAGTTTTACTTTGAAACCTATATAATTATCATACTTAACAACTTTGACTGACTGAAGATTTGGAAGGTCGTAAAAAACAGAGATAAACTGTTTCAGATTCGAGAAAAATAAAAAGTTATCATTCAAGCTTGCGCGAACATAAACATTAGAGTTGAGTTGTTTATCTGTAAGTCCCAAGCTTGAGATTTCATTACTGTATTTTTCAGATAAGTATTTTAATACATCATTATTTGTCACTCCATCTTGCTGAGTTGACACTGAACTTGCAGTCTCTTGTAAATGTAAATTATGCGAAGATGAATAGACAATATTACAAGAAAACAAAAACGAGATACTTAATATTTTAGCGATAGATGAATTGTTCATATTACCTCTCAATTGTCATAGATTCTTAGAAAAAGTTATTGCTTGCTAGTGTTAATGAAGTCAGACCAAATTTCAGTTAAGTTCCTTTTATGGAAGCTGAATGATAGAAAAATGGACTTCCTTGAAGCCAAATCATCCATAAAGGAGTAAAAATCAATTTATAATCCATTATCGATGTTCATGCAAGAGTAAAACACCCGCAAAATGTCTTTTATAGACATATATGTTGGAAACAAGGCGGGAAAATGGCGAAGCTTGCATCCGAAGTCACTGATAAGATGGTTGGTCAGCGTATCCAGATGCGCAGAAAAGAACTTGGTATGACTGCACAGCAATTAGCCGAGTATGCGGATATTTCCCAGCAACAACTTTCACGTTATGAAAGAGGAGCCAATAAAATTAATGTCGCACATCTTGTAAATATTGCCATAAAAATGAATACGCCAATTGGTTGGTTTTTCATTGATTGCTTTGATGAGAACTCCTCTGGTAATAACGAACAACCAGAATTTGTTCCAGTGAAAGATGTAGACCTAAAGAATAGATTTGAACAAATTTGGCCTCGTTTAACACATGAACAACGCAGGGTTCTAATCATGTTCCTAGATGAATACACATAATTAACCTATCTTTCAAGAAGCTTTTTAGGCATAAATATGTCTAGGCCATGAAATCTCCTTATTTTAATTCCATAACATCTATATCATTTCGAGTTAATTGATTAATAATCACTCCTTAAAAACCAATCTAATGTAGTAAAAATAGTCATTCTTTTAATCATAGTATTCGCTGAGAGCAGCCCAAAAAGGCTGTTCTCAAGATCTACCAAACTCACCTATTTCGTTCAGTAGGTGCGAAACTTTTCACATGGAAATCTGAAATTTTCCGCCGCTGAACTTTTGTTTTGAAACCCAGAAATTCCGAAACTTTTCGGCGTTTGAAACTTTCGAAACTTCCCGAACTTTCGAACACCTCGAAAACTTCGATCATAAAAAACCATTAAATTCAATATGTTATAAGAGTTTCGCTCATTCAATCTGCTAAACTGTAAATCGTAGAGGTATCAATCCGATGCGCTTTTTTTGTGGATTCAAACGATGCCGAATAAACGTCTAATCAAGGTTAAAACTGTTCTGGAACTATGCGTAATTTCTCGTGCAACGCTCTACCGACTAATCGAAGCAGGAGCGTTTCCTCGCCAAGTCAGCCTAACCGGAGCACGCGCAGTTGCATGGCGAGAAGAAGAGGTTTTGGAGTGGATAACAAGTCGTCTGATAGTGGATTCAATGTGATCTAATCATTTCAGAGTTCAAATAGCTTTATCTGATTTCCCCTCTAATAGCACGCTATATACCACCTATCTAGAATCAATGTATTTAGGTACATTCAAAGCCACAACCCATTTATAAAGGAAATATCCTGCATGGGAACCTATATGCTTCTAAACATCAAAAATATCGAGACAAGACCTTCTATAAATGCAGGAAAGAGTTATCACAAGCATAAATTGAAGATAAGAATAGACAAAGCTACTCTTGTTAGTAGTTTCTCTAATAAGAATGAGAAAATTAAAATACACTCTGCACTCAGAAACTGTAATAAATCCCAAAACAATAAATATATCATAACTCATACAAAACTAAAGGAAGGCCATCCATATAAAAAAGCAATCAATATTTTTAGTAGAGAAAAGACAAAAAGTTTGTTACTGCATATCGACTATTCTCCTGTAAATAAAAAAACAGGAAGTATAAGATTTGATTTTAGACCACAACATCTTAATGATAATGAATTTAAAGAACTTTTAGAATGGATGCAATCACAATTTGGAAAAGCGATTATCAAAGCCATAAGCAGATCCTGGATTACCCAAATAGATGTGGCATTAGATATTTATGATTGTAATCTGAAAGATTATTTGTGGTCATTAAAAAATGCAGGAGTATCTGAATACTTTCATCAAAAAAATGGATTGCCCGGTCTGAGGTTGGGAAGTGTAAGATCCAAAATAAGCATACTATGCTATGAAAAAATATACATAAGACGGAGGGACTTTGACTCATTAAAGTCAGAAGGTAAATATGTAGAAGTTAATAACGATTATAACCCTCTATTAAGAATAGAAGCTCGTTTTAAACCGAAGATTTTATTGCAAGATAAAAAAGATAAGGCGCTTCTACTGAAAGATATTTCATCTATGGAGAACCCATTTTTAAGATTAATTATTTATAATAATATGATGCAAGAAAACCTCATTAAAAAGAATTATCTTCAATGTAAATTGAAGACCAGTGATGTAAATGTCATCAAGAAAAAAATGAAAAAAAGATTAAAACTCTCCCGACACTCTCTCGCGGTCATTGAGCAAAGTAAAATTGATTTAATTGACCGCGATAAAATATGGGAAAAATGGGAATTATGTATTGACCGTTTCAAATACTTTAAAGTTGAATATTAATGTATTTATCTCGAACTTTGTCTGACTGATATAATCGGTTGCATACAATAAACTCAGCGATCTGTTTTGCGCGTGAATACGCTATTCATATTAAAGTTATTCCAAAGATTTAGCTTTAGATCTTTAAAAAGAAAGAAAAGCTTTCGCAAGATAGTTACTATGTTATGAACATTCATTTCCATCACTAAAATACAAGCGCCCAATTGGGCGCTTGCTAATCAAGCCAAATAAGGACGATCTTTACTAGCATCAAATAAATCTAGGAAAAATGAATCCGCTATCCGGATATTAGAACCAATCTTAACATTGGTTGAGTTATTACAAAAGAAATCAAAGTGATATCTAGGATGTACTCTACCGTTCACATTTATTGGATCATCATCAAATCTGAAATACCCATGATCTAATAAAAGCAATGCCGATATTGCATCAGAATAATTGATAGCTTGCTGCATATCCCTATCAAAATTATCGCACAGGTCTACAGCAATTGCTTCATGAGAAAAAAAACCATTTTCACATGTTGTGATCACATTTCTGCATCTTGAAATGAACTCAGCATTGACTGTTAAGCCATAAGCATCATAGTTAAAAATAATATTTTCTTCAAATTCAATAACCTGAAAAGGAAGATTCATTGTAAAAAAACCGTCAGGCTTTCGTATAAGTATTCTCTTATGTGTGCCAGTAGTTATCAATAAATCAAAATCACCTGTTTCCTTATTCCGAGAACTATGGCAAGAATTCACTATTTCCGCTGTCACAAGAAGGTTTTCTAAATTTGAAAACGCATCTCTCACTGGGCGGAACTTCTCAAAATATTCTCCGGGTATATCTTTGAATAAATACTGGCTCATCTTTTTTTATTCCTTTGATATTCTATTTCAATCAGACTTTTTATATACTCCCCATCAACATCATCCTCTTCTGAAATATACCTTTCGACTTTATCAATTATTTTCGCAATTAACAGTGGAGTCGACTTTTTATCTGAGCAATAACTCTTAACCAATTTAGATATTGAGATAGATTCATCCAAAACAATGAAGTCTTTTTGATTTATTATTTCTTGATCAGATGGCAGCCTTACATTCATGTAATTGTTATTATTCAGGAAGTCTAAGCCCTGAAGAATAGTAGGCATCGATGGATTTTCTTTGTCATTATTCAAAACCAAGTGACTCTCAAGGAAAGATCGAGCCATCATTGTATACAGCGCATTTCGGAAATTGGATTTCTTCACCAACTTCATAGCGAAGCAAATTACAAAAGGAAACTCTAAACCTTTCGCATTATTGATATTTGAAATAAACAGCTTGCCATCTTGTTTAGATTTTGTTTCATGTGAGATATTCGAATCCCAGCCAAGTTGCTGCTTAACCTTTATTTTTAAAGTCTGAATGTAATCATAAATATAACCACCTGAGTCAAGAAATATAACAGCAATATCCCCTTCTTCTAAAGATGGATTCCTAGACTTTATATCTTTTATTATTTCAATTATTTTTTCCGGTCCATTATCTGTTCCTTCTAATAGATGAAGAGTTGTGCTTTTATAATCCTTTGGAATATCCTCAAAACGTCTAAGAGGATCTCTGGATAACTCTACTCTATTATCTACTTTATGATATTTGTATCCACAGGAATCCCATTCAGCCTCTTTTAACCATCTTAGAACAGGTTCTTCATAAAGCCCCATCCCTAATGCATGGGAAAACATCAAGTTCTTGGGATCTGTACGATAGCATTTTTTAAGAACGATATCGGCTCGATTTACATTATCATTTATTGGCATGAAAATATTTTGGAAAACATCTCCTGCAACGTATAGCTTTTTAGATGTAACCATTTCACAAAGATCAATGAAGCTTTGTGGGAAGTCCTGGCTTTCGTCTATAAATACATAATCAAGCGCCTTTTTATCTGATCGCCCACTATTATTTATGTCATCGATGGCTTTCTTACATAATGAATCAAAGTCACCGTACCCAAAACCACCGAATGGTATTTCGTAAAAATGGCATATATATCTGTACATTCCAGAGAATGGATCTTTGGTCAAACCCCAAGAGTTGAAGCAAAAAAGCTTTGTCCCCCATTCAATCTGTTTCTCAACTCGCATAAAATCGAAAAACTCAGGTATTCTAGTTCTCATTGTCGAAGCCAGAATTTTATTAAAACATGTGAAAGCAATTTTAGATTCAGAGTTTTTAGAATAGATTTCTTTTAATTTGTGCAGCAGTAACTCAGTTTTTCCTGAGCCTGCTAGCCCCTGAATAACACTCTTTTTGCCAAACCCACTTTGGAAAACAAATTTTGTTTGATCTGTATCAAATAGAATAATTTTAGATTTTATAGTATCTAACAGATTACTTGCCTCAAGATTTATTCTTGAAGTGTCATTAATACTTCCTACAATTAATGAGATTATCAGGTCAATGACCCTGCTTTCCTTAGTTTCAACTTCTAATTTACTGAAGTCCAGATCATCCACAGGAAGTGAGTCGAATAGACTCTGCCATGATTTTTTTCTTCCAATTTTTTCTCTGTATTTAAACTTTTCAGCCAGAAAAGAAACATCTTCCAGAAAATCTTCCTGATACTCTTCAAAGAGCTCAGAATCATTACCAATATTAATAAAGAAGGGTTTTATACCAGAGGAAAATACCGCTATTGCCTGATCGTAGTCATAATTGACGTCCTCATTAGACAATGGTCTGCAAAGAATGTAGGTTTGTTTTTTATGCTGCTCAGCATAATCATTGATAAGTACATCGACCCCAGAGCTTTGTGCAAGGGCTAATGCATCTTGGGAGTAAAAGCAGTAGCTGGACATAAAATTTCCTTTTAAGAGATACGTACATACACCGTATGACCAGCTTCCATTTATTAGCACAGACTGATGTTAGCAACATTAGCTATGCACAAAGCGGCCAGTCAGATTAGATTCTGACCTAACCCACAGCTAGGTCAGGTAAAATTTTAGATGATATAGTTAATGAAATTTAAAGAACCCACTAAAAAGCTATATTTTTATTTAAAAATTGAATGGAACAACCACATCATCATAAATATCAGAGGTGGTTTCTTTATACTCCATCCCTGTAACACTCGCCAACAACACTGGTTTTACACCTAATTTATCGGCCATCATTTCAAATGTTATACCTAACTGCTCTTTCATAACAATGATACTTTCTTTCAGTATATGAGGCTCTTCCATTTGCAGAATATCATCAAACTTCTCTTGTCGTGTTTGTCTAGTTTGGCTGAACCAGACATTAGCACTTCTATACTGTTGTGCATTAATAAATCCTAAAAAATGAGCTCTAAATATTATTGCTTTTGCACTCACCTTCCATCTGACTTTTAATTCGTAAACTTTTTTCCAATTAATAGAGCCATCGAAATTCAAGCATGTAGGAAACTCACTAGCAAATGATTTCCTTGGGAATAAAAAGGCGCTCGCAAAAGCATCTGCTTCTCTTTCCGTTTGTTTACAGCCTGTTTCAATCCCATCATGCATTACCAAATGACCACATTCGTGAGCCAAATCGAATCTCATTCTGCAAACACTTTCCTTGGCTGTATTCCTTATTATTATTGGATATTTTCTATTTACAGATAGGGCATCAACTTTATCGGACACACCATCGAAACAAGTAACAATAGCCCCTTGGTTTTCCAACACATTAACCATATTGTCGATAGGAGCGTCTGCTGATAAATTCCATCTGAGGCGGGCTCCCTCGGCAATTTTCTCTATTATGGGGGGAGTAAGTTCAGTAATCTTTGTATTATCGATTAAGTTAAAGCCATTTTGAGGCATATCCAAATGCTCATTCAGCTCAACCACTAGCTGCTCAAGAATCGTGCTATATGCTTGCACTCGCTCTTTTACCCCCACAGGAGTCGTTTGTCTCTTCCGAAAATGGCATTGCTCCGGTTTAACATCTCCAGCCATAGGCATACCAAAAAAGCTAGGAGACACTTCAAGGTATTCTGCCAAAGCATTTCTGACATCCATTGAAGGAGCCCTCGCATCGCTTTCATACTGGTGTATGCCCTGTCTGGAAACCGACACAGCATCTCCTAGCTCTTGAAGAGTTACCCCTTTGAGTAAACGAGCCAGCCTTAATCTTTCGCCATAGAAATCTAAATACATACCTTACAGACCATTATCCTTGCCGTCATTCTCTGCTTTTTTGTCTTTCTTTTTGACAGAGACTGATGCTTTTTTCGTCTCAACTGGCTGAGGCAATTCACTCATGGTAGGGCCAAAAGCAGGAACCCGCTCATCAAGAGGAATTTCCCAACACGAAATCTGTTGTCCTTCAAGGAAACCGACAAACGTCACACGCTCAACGTATCGCATTTCATCCAATTCGATAGCAAAAAACCAAAGTACAGCAGCAGCATCACCGACTTCTGGCTCAAGCCATGACATTTGTCTTAATGCTTCAATCGAAGGGATTAGCCTTCTTTCTTCGGGGCAACTGGGCTTCCCTCTATAAAGTCTTACAGGGACGGATTGAATCGAAAAGGTGAATCGTCCATCAGGTTTCACAATTCCTAACCAAGGCCAATTTTTTCCATCCTTTACCGCACGAATGATGCGTGATCTCGAACACTCATAAGCCCTCATACCAGTACCCCGGGCAGTATCACCAATCTCGTCATCATGCCGATCAATTACATCATCCCTAACATCCCTAATTAGAGATGCCAGCTGTTTCAATCGATCAGCTGTAAGTACAGAGTTAAGTTCCCAGGGTTGCATCATCAGAAAAGGTTCCTCTTTAACAGAGCAGTTACAGGGTTGAGGCAAGAAGATGTGACAAGTAAATAATCTTGCACTTTCTAATATTTGTCAAGCAATGACAAGAAAGTAAAACCACTATGAAGTTGTCAATATCGTCCCAAAACTGTTCTTCCAATAAATGCGTACTTATACGTGTACTTAAAAATTTTAAATTAAATTAAAATACATAAAAAACATTACATTAACAGTTCACTCAACATTCAGATCCAGTTTCCTTTCAGGGTGGTGTTGCCTCGCACACCACCCATTAGTTTTTCTAATCCTTATTTAGCCTTACTTTCTTTTCCTCCCGCCTTATCACAAGCCCGCCATGCATGCGTTGATAAATTTCTGTAGGGCAAACCCCCTCGCCTTAGAAAATCTCAATCGTGATCTTCCGCACAAATCGCTACTCTCCTCCTCTTCATTCCGGAGGGTTTATGCTGCTTCACATTCTCTATCTTATTGGCATTACCGCAGAAGCCATGACCGGCGCGCTCGCCGCCGGACGTCGCCGTATGGACACCTTCGGCGTGATTATCATTGCCACAGCCACCGCGCTCGGCGGCGGGTCTGTACGCGATATCCTGCTTGGCCATTATCCGCTCGGCTGGGTCAAAAACCCTGAGTACGTCATTATCGTGGCAACGGCAGCCGTGCTAACCACGATTGTGGCCCCGGTGATGCCACATCTGCGCCGCGTGTTTCTGGTGCTGGATGCGCTTGGGCTGATTGTTTTTTCCATCATTGGCGCACAGATCGCTCTCGATATGGGTGAAGGCCCGGTTATCGCCACCATTGCGGCCGTGATCACGGGCGTGTTTGGCGGGGTGCTGCGGGATATGTTCTGCAAACGTATCCCGCTGGTTTTCCAGAAGGAACTGTATGCCGGCATCTCCTTTGCCGCGGCGGTGCTTTACGTCGCCTTGCAGCACTATGTCACCAGCCACGATGTGGTGGTTATCTCCACCCTGCTGTTTGGTTTCACCGCACGTATGCTGGCATTGCGCCTGAAGCTGGGTCTGCCCGTTTTTCATTACAAACACAATGCGCATTAATGTCAGAACGGGCAGGCACCGGATAATCAGTTACTCGAATAGTTGTAACCGTAATGATGATAGCCGTAGCCGTAAGCGTTGCTTGCCCGCTTAACGACGCCATTGAGAATCACCCCTTTGGTATTGACGCCACTCTGCTCCAGACGCTGTACACAGACCAGCATCTCCTTCACGCTGTTCATCCCGAAGCGGGCGACCAGCAGTGTGGTGCCTGCGCGACGGCCGATAACCGCCGCGTCGGTGACCGCCAGGATCGGTGGCGTATCGATAATCACCAGATCGTAGCGTTCATTCGCCCAGTCCAGCAGCTGCTGGAAACGCGTATGCATCAGAAGCTCCGCCGGATTAGGGGGGATCTGCCCGCGCACGATGGTATCGAACCCGCCTTTATCGAAGGTCTGAACGCCCTGGGTAAACTCCGCCTTACCGGACAACATCTCCGATAAGCCGCAGGTATTGTCGAGCTTAAACAGATCATGGGCATACCCGCGACGCATATCCGCATCAACATAGAGCACTTTCTGGCCCGCCTGCGCCACGACGGCCGCCAGAGTACTGCTGACAAAGGTTTTACCACTGTCAGGCGTGGCGCCAGAGATCATCAGTATATTGTTCGCTGACTCCATCATCGCAAAATGCAGACTGGTGCGCAGGCCGCGAATTGCCTCCACGGAAAGATCGACCGGGTTATCCGCCGCCAGGAAGGGGATATGTTTGGTCTTATGGCGCAGCCCTGAGGACATAAAGTCTTTTTTGCGCAAACGCATCTTTTTAGCCAGCCATTCCGACAGCGGTACGGTGGCATAGACGTTAATCCCGTGCTCCTCCAGCTGCTCCGGCGTTTCAATGCCCATACGCAGCATACTGCGCGCCAGGATCCAGCCCGCAGAGACGAACAGACCCAGGAGAACCCCCAGAACGACGACCAGCGCTTTTTTCGGCTTGACTGGCTGCGGCCGGGTCACGGCCGGATCGATAATGCGGACGTTACCAATTGCGCTCGACCGGGCGATGCTCAGCTCCTGTTCGCGGTTAAGCAGCTGCTGGTAGATAACGCGTCCCGACTCCACATCACGGCTCAGGCGCAACACCTCCTGCTGGGTTGACGGCATGGACGATACCCGTTTATTCAGGCGGTTTTTTTCCTGCTCCAGCGTCTGGCGTTTCTCAATCAGCGCCCGGTAGGTGGGGTGATCTTTTTTGTAGAGCTGCGAAATTTCCGCTTCCCGGAAGGTCAGTTCATTGAGCTGATTGTCCGCATTCACAATCTGCTCCAGCACCGCTTTTGCCTCCAGGTTCAGGTCAACGGAGTCGTTTTGCTGACGATAGCGATTGAGCTTCTCCTCGGCCTGGTCCAGCTCGCTGCGCACCTGCGGAAGCTGCTGCTTCAAAAATTGCAGGCTTTTCGCATCCTGCGCCGCCTGGCAAGCCACGTTCTGTTGTAAATAGTTGTCGGCGATGCAGTTAAGCACGCGGGCTATCTCGTCAGGATCTTCCCCCGTGATGGTCAGGCCAAGCATCCCGCTGTCCTTGCTGCGCTCGCTCACGGAAAAACGCAGCTGTAGCGCGTCAATGGCCTCCAGCTCGCTCTGCTGTGTAATCGTAAATTGCGTACCCGGCTTCGCCTGGATATCGGCAATGGTAATGGCGATATTCGCCGCGCTCAGCGGCTGTCCCACAACGCCCTGTAACGTCACGTTATCGCCTTCCAGCTGATAGTGGCCCTTCTCGCCGACGGTCAGCGTCAGCTTTTGCGCCCGGCCCGCGACAGGGGGAAGATTGAGCATACTGACATCGACGATGCCAGGCTGTTGTCCGGTGAGCCGCGCCCAGCCGCGTCCGACAAGGGGAAAATAGTCTTCACTTACCTGCGTGCGCAGGTTCAGGTCATCAATCGTTTTACCGAGGATCATGCGCGACTGGAGAAGCTGAAGCTCCGGCGCCGACTCCGGCGAGGAGTCAGGGATGAACTCGCTAAGGTTACTGAGTAGCGCGTTGCCCTGCTTCTGTTCCACCTGTATCAGCGCATCGGCCTGATAAACCGGCGTGGCAAAGAGCGCATAAAGCAGTGCCGCCAGCGTGAACAGCGCGGTAAGGATGAGAATAAATTTTCGGTGGTCGAGCAGCTCACCCAACAGGCGCACAAGATCGATCTCGTTATTCGCGGCAGACGCATCATGGGCGTGAAGGTTATTTGTTGACATAAAACGTAACTATCCCGTGTGATTAACTGAGCCGTTTCGCCCATTCCAGACTGGCCTGCTCCAGCAGCCCATAAACATATTCAAATGCGTCCCGGTTTTTACGGTAGGGGTCCGGGATCTCTTTTCTGCCCGTCCAGTGACCAAAGAGCATCATTTTGCCGCGCGCCTCCGGTGCGATAGCCGTGACCTGCTCGATATGTTCCAGCTTCATCGCCAGAATCAGATCGTAGTCGCGCACCATGGCGGCGGTGAGCCTGCGCGCAACGTGGCCCTCAAGCAGGGTGCCGCGTTCGGCGGCGATCTCTGTCGCCTGTGAATCGGCGGTGCGCCCTTCCAGGCCACAAATTCCCGCTGAATCGACCCGGGCGGTGGGAAGCAGCCGGCGCAGCAGCCGTTCTCCAATGGGGGAGCGGCAGATATTGCCGGTACAGATCACCAGGATGGCGTTAAACGTTAGTTTGGCCATGTTCTGATATATCTCCCTGTTTCAGTCAGGTCATGTACGCCGGTAATGGTCGGCACAAGCTGAGAGATCACGCGGTTCCAGCGCACCAGCGGCGCGGTGGTGACATAGACGATGTCGTAAGGCTCAAGCTGAAATTCGGTGCTCAACACCATCGCGGTGGCATCCCGGGCGTTAAGCTGGTAGACGTTGGCGATTTTGCCGTTCTGCTTGCCCTGCAACGGACGAATCACAAAGATTCCGGTGGCGTCGGCCATATCCTGATTCACGCCCTGGGCATTACCCAGCGCTTCCGCCAGCGTCATGCCGCTACGGTCCATCTTCAGGGTGCTCTGTTTACCCACCTCGCCCATGACAAACACTTTCAGGTCGTCATTACGGGGAATGAAGAGAATATCGCCCGGATAGAGGAGTTTGTTCTGGGTGAGATCGCCGCGCTGCATCAGCGCGTAGAGCGAAATGTGCGTATCCTGGCCGTTATGGGTCAGCACCACGTGGCGCCAGTCCGCCTCTGACGTCAGGCCGCCTGCCGCATTGATCGCATCCATTATCGTCAGCGGAATGTTGGTGATGGGCTGCTGGCCAGACTTAGCCACTTCGCCCGTCACGTAGGCTTTTTGCGAGCGGAACGCCGCGACGCTGACATCCACCTGCGGGCTCTCAATCACCGAGTCCAGCCGGGCGGCGATCTCATCGCGCACCTGGGCCAGCGTTTTGCCGACGACGCGAATTTTGCCGATATAGGGATAGAAGATCGTGCCATCGGCATTCACCCAGTTGCCCGTATCGCTGGCGCTACGGTACTGACCTGCGGGGGTGGTCAGCTCCGGGTGGTCCCAGACGGTCACCATCAGCACGTCGCCGACGCCGATGCGATATTGGTAGTTCTGGAGCTGGCGATCCAGTTCAGGATTCGCGCGGGAGTCGACTTTGCCAGGCAGCAACTGCTCCACCAGCCCCGGCGTGAGCGGATAGACGTTGACCATCTTATTCAGATCGTAATTGCTGTCAGGCAGATCGATAATATCTTTGCCCTGGGTGCTAAGTCCCTGGCCCGGTACGATAGTACAACCGCTTAACGCCATCATAGCCAACGCAAGCACGGAAAATTTAACGTTTTTCATTCAGGAAAATCATCTGGTTAAGTAATGCCTGTTTCATCCGGTAATACTGCCCTACCGGGGTTTCGCGTTCTGACGTCATGTCATAGAGCTGATATTTACGGCCTAACATCTGGCCGCCATCACGCGTGAGAGGCGTCCACGAGACCACCGCCCGGTTGCGATTTGGGCCGATCGTCATCAGATCAAGCGGGATCGAGATGTAGAAGCCTTTGCTAAAGTCACCTTCGCCATAATCCTCTTTCGAGACGTTGGTCAGCGCCGCCCAGACGCCTACCGTCACGCCGCTGTCAAATCGCTTCGCGACGTCGAGGGTGGCGCCTTTATCCTTCGCCAGGTACTGCCCGACGCTCAGCTTCATCAACACACTGTTGAGCTTCGCCGGGTTCCAGTAGGCGGTGATAAATCCGGTTGGCGCGCTGTAGTCGGTAAAGCGCATCATGTCGTCCCAGTCGCGCTGCTTGACGTAGTTCGCATCCACGCCCAGCGCCCAGTCGCTATCCAGCGGGCGCCAGAGCGCCTCTGCTCCCACGCCGCCGTACATGGTTTCGAGGTAGCCGCCATAAATCTGGGCATAGAAGCCGTGCCCCAGCGCATCGACATAGCTGGCCTGTAAGTTGTTGATGTGTAAGTCATTTCTGACATAGTCGCGAATATGGGTTCTGACGCGCGGCAGGCTGGAGTCAGCGGGAAGCAGCGAGGATTTGAACTTGTCGTAGTTGTTATAGAGGTTGGCGAACACGCCGCCGTCGAGCAGCAGACGATCGGTCAGCCAGTAGCTGGCGCTGGCCATCACCCCCACCTGGAACATATAGAAATCTTCCGGACCGCCCAGCGACTGCGCCAGCGTCGGTTTGACGCTGTAGCTGAAGCGATCGGCGCGAATACGGTAGCCGCGCCCGAACACTGTGGTATCCACAGGCTCGACGCGCTGCTGCCTGAGCGCCTCCTCCTGGCCGAGCGGCTGTCCCGCCAGCTGTTTGCGCAGGCTGGCGACATCGGTTTGCGTCGTGACCAGCGGCAGATGGTCACGCTGCTGGGTGATAGCGATCGTGTCGACCCCGTCGGGCAGGTTATTGATCAGAATACGGTTGGCGCGATCCACCGCTTCGCGCGGATCGCGATAGCGATACTGTTCGCCGGTCATGTATAAGGTATTGCCGTGCTGAAGGATCTCCGGCGCATCGAAGCCTGCGTTGTACTTAAGCGCGGTGAGCTGGTTTGCCGCCGAGGTATAGTCCAGCGTCTCGCCTGCCGGTGCCGGTTGCCAGGCCGGTTTCGGGTTATCACGCAGCGCGGGGCGCAGATCGTTAAAGTTGGTCCGCAGGGTGAAGCCAAACATCAGCGTATTGCCGCGCTCGTAGCTGAGGTTGAGATCGGCCCAGTCGGCAACGCGATAGACCGCCCCCACGTTAATATGGCTCGACTGCTTAATGGAGCCGGCAAAATCATCGGCATAATTGTTGCCGTCATACTCGATCTTCAGGCGCAGGGGCTGCCAGGGCGTCTGATACTGGAGGCCGCCAAACAGCGACGCCGGGCCACGAAACATATCGCTAAAGCTGATATCTCCGGCATCATGCGACTCGCCGCGGGTGCAATATTTATTGTTGTCGTGGCAAAGCGGGTTGCCCACGTTGTCGCTATTACCGGGATATCCCCAGGCTATTCCAAAGGTAAAATCGACCGGTCCGGCCATTTTGCTGGCAACCAGATATTCACCGTCGAACAGGCCGGTACCCGCAATATCGCGCTTGCCGAGCGCTACCTGCGGCAGGCTATAGTCCTCTTCCCACAGACGAACCTTAAAGTCGAACGACTTATCCTTGTAGCTTTGATCGCCGCTGAAATCCTCGTCGCTGCTGTATTTGCGGGTGCGGACGTCGGTATAACGAATTGTCCCTTCCAGCCACGGGAAGAGCACGACCGAAGAGGAGTAAAAACGGTACTGGTTGTTATCGCGGTAGTTGACGCTGAATTCCCCTTCCCGGCCAAAGCGCGCGTCGGGCATTTGCATCAGGCCGGTGCCGCCAAAGTCGGACTGTGACGGTCCGGTCGGATCGGGCCAGGTACGCAGCTCCGCGTGGCAGGCAGAAGAGATCGCCAGAGCAAGGCCGCTCAGTAAAAAAAGTTTGTTCATCAGTCAGGTATCCGCCGCGTCAGAAGCGCAACGATTTGCTCATTCAGACCGGTAAAATCGTCCGGCACCGCCCGGGGATCAAACCCCACCCACAGAACAGCGCCCGGCTCTGCTTCAATATGGCGTGCATTCCAGTACGCCACTGGCGCAACAACCGTACTGCCGTCAGGATCGATAACGGTCACGTGATTCCTGTCGGCGCCAGCCAGCCGCAGCTGCCCCTGTAAGTAATCCCTGATGCTTGCGCCCGGTCGCCAGGCCAGTTTCCCCGGCGTGGCGACCGCCCCCATCAGCGTGACAGTGCGGGGCGCAGGCGAGAGCCACAGATCGTAACGGCCCTCAAGGGAACGATCGCCGCGGGCGTCGGTACGCACGGCGTCTGGATCGAGGCTGACAAACTGCCGCCCGACGATCCGCAGGGAGCGGATCTGTGCAGCGACAGCGTGAATGGTCGCGATCCGCTCGTCATCGGCGCGATTCTGCCAGGCTGAAAGCGACGCCAGCACCTGCTGTTGCGTCTGTTGCGCGCGCCGCGTGGCGGAAGGGGTTGCGATGACAGCGCCCTGCCACCAGACGTTGCTCAGCTGCGGCTGGGTGACCAGCCGGGAGAGCGTATCGGCCGGTTCAGCAGACCACGTTTTGCCCGGCTGATGCACGGTAACGACGCTTGCGCATGAGGCGGACAGGCTGAAGAGAGATAGCCCTACGCCAGGTAACCATTTTCTGAGTCTGTTCATGGGGCGGGCTTCAACATCGTCATGGCGACAGGGAATACGCCCGCGCCGAGCATCTGTTCGCTCTGGCGTACCTGCCCGGTGGCGGAATCAATCCAGAAGGTGTTATACCAGCGACGATTGAGGCCATCGGCCTGCACCATCTCCTGCCAGACCTGACAACGTAGCGTGTTTCCGGCAAGGGTCAGGTTTTCAATCCCGCTCAGGGAGAAGCGCGAGGTCAGGTGTGCGGAGCGATACCGCCCCTCTTCCTGCCAGCGCACATCGCGCGACCACTGGCTGCCGTCGCGGAGCTGCGGCGTGTGGCGCAGCGGATCGTGCTCAAGGTTGGTTACCTCAAGCAGGTTATAAGGAAGCTTGAGCGTGTGGATAAGGCGACCGTTATGCGTGACGATCATTGCATTATCCTGCGATAACCATTTACTGTTTCCCTGTTCGATGTATCCGAGAACCACCAGGATCCTCGGGCCATTATCCAGACGCAGGTACATGGTTGAGTATGGGAGCGCCTGAATCTGCCCGTCCGTTACCGTCACATCCTGGCGCCCGTCCAGGCTGGCGTTAAAGGTCTCAATAATGCTCTGCTGGCTCGGCGTACATCCCTGGATCAGCAGAGTCATGATGAGCAGAATAAACAGTCTCACCAGAAATCCTTGATTAAATAACATTGAAATCAATTAAATACCCGGCTTTGCTGTCGCCACCGGGTCAAGTCGTTGCGCTGTTCAGCGCAAGGCTATATCGCCTTGCGCACCAGCCTTAGCGGGTAACTGTCGTCGTGGAAGTACCATTGCCTGAGTCATCGCCACTGTCGCTTGCCGCGACAACGGCTAACGTCGCTACGCCGGCAATCGCAGCGGTGGTGACAACAGCGGTTGTCCCAATCGCGCCTGCCGCCAGTCCTCCCGTAGTGCCAGCGGTAGTTCCCACCGTTGCTCCGGTTGTTGTACCGGTTGTTGCTGCGCTGGTGCTACCTGCTTCGGTGGTAGCGCCTATAGCAGGCAGGGCAGTCGCCAGCGTGAGTGCCGTCAGCACTGTACAAAGCGTCCTTTTCATTTTTGGTCCTCATTCAAATGAAGGAAAATATGAGCACCTGGAAACCAGGTCCCGGTTAACGGGCATAAAGCCCGGGGCTGAATTCCGGCCCGACAGGGACGGAAAATCATCCATGTAAAAGCCCTGGGCTCTGAACACCAGCGCATATAAACCGCCAGGATATATTTCGGTACCCTTAATTGCTTCAATTGGAGTTCAGGTAGTTAACTCCCTCACGGGGTGCAAAAAGAAAGGAAAACGCAGAAGTGATGCGAAATGCACCCCAGCGGTAACTACCTTAAAAATTTTGGATAAGATAATTCTTATAATAATTTGACGCAATGATTTCCGGCAGAATAAATATGACCAATTGTTAACCAGGAAAAACTCAACATATTATTAATAAAACAGTTAAGTGACTGAAATTAAAAACAACACCTCGTTCAGCATACAGGCTACATTACCCATAACCCCTTCATTCCCGACTATTGCTCTCAATTAAAAGTGATTGAGATCAATTAAGCCGATCTCTCGAAGAAAATAAAAACGCAAGCAGAGCAAATCCTGAAATCGGGATCGGGAATAATATTTCCTAAAAATATATTCATCATGAATGATTCATTTATATTCATAATTATTGCGTATATAAACCGCGTCTCATAAATACGCTATTTCACGGCAGCGAAAGTGTTTGCCCCCTCACCAGTTTGTTCAGGAGCGCATGCCGATTAAAATCCACCGATGTGCTCTGCGGCCAGCCATTTTGCCAGGGCATCAATCTGAGGCTGATGTAGCCAGTTTACGATCTGGCGGGCCTTCTCCTGCCCGACACCCGGCAGCATCCGCCACTCCGCTTCGCTTCGCTGACTCAGCGCCTGCCAGGTGCGATCCCCTGCCGCCTTGAGCGTCGACCGGGCCAGCGGTATTCCCATCGCGGTGATCCAGCGGATAAAAGGACGCTCCCGCGCCAGGTTAAACTGATGCCACAGCGCAGCGCCATGCGATGCCGATATCCCCGGCGTCGCGGTGAGCTGCGCCTGCGTGAGCTGTAGCCAGGAGAAGAGGTGCTCAAACCGATGCGCCTGATAGAGGGTCCGCCATCCTGATTCGCCCACTCCTTCGATATCTAACGCCTGCCTGGAACTTAGCCACGTCAGCCGGGCAAAAAATTGCTCCATGCACTCCGGGGAGGCATAGAAACAGGTTAAGCCGTTATAGCGCGATGAGGGCGGCTGCGGTTTACTGCGATCCACATTGCGCCACACCACGTTATCCAGCCGGGGAATACCTTGTCCCGCCAGGCTTACCAGCACCTGATCGCCGGGGGCAATATCCAGCCTCTGCCAGCGGTTAACCGACCCTAAGCTGACGCGCTGTACACGTTTATCGTCGAGCATCAGCGGCTCAAGCTGCGCAATCGCGGTGATCCGCCCGGTACGGCCAACGGTAAAGTGAATCGCTTTGACTTCCGTCACCTGGGCCACAGGAAGGTATTTCCATGCGACGACCCAACTCCCTTCCCCCGGTAGCCATCGCTCGCCCGGCGGCTCTGCCGAGGCGCGGACCACAATGCCATCC
>OKDC01000033.1_pt1 | contig 48925 bp, 45 predicted proteins | sample 1610511 | NCBI WGS metagenome assembly OKDC01 (sample SAMN04436657, study PRJEB24849) | human gut metagenome | biome: human gut; feature: NICU; material: stool | host: Homo sapiens | place: USA: Saint Louis, MO | collected 2010-05-28
CAACATGAAGATGATGCCGCTGGGAACGCAGTTTTACACCGCCCCGCCAGCGCCGGTATCTGTGCCCGCTGCGATGGAAATGGATGATGACTTTGACAGCTCGTTTGAACACGGAAAAGCTGTCGGCTGGAACGCCTATCGCGCCGCCATGCTTCAGGGTGTCGATCGACCACAAAACGAACCGCAAAATATTCCGGAAAATATTCCAGCCACACAGTTTAAGCCGGTAGCAGACCTGTACGGCTTAACCTCACCAACTGGTGGTGAAACATCGTTCACTTTCGACGCTGTTGAAGCTCGTGATTTCATTGATGGCGGTTGGTTATGTCAGGAGTACGTGGAGCTTGAACGTTTTCAGGAAGCGATAACCAACCATACCGAGGATAAGCTCGCTATGGTTGACCATTCCGGTGACTCCAACAATATGGTTGAACCTGTAACGACGGCTTACAAGTTGCCAGATGATTTCGACTTCGACCGCTTCAACGATGTCGTGTGGCTGGAGGCTGTGGCAAGCAATCCACACATGCATTCACTGACTACATCGACCATCGCTATGGTCGCTTTGGAGCTGAACAGGAAGTTAGCCGATTGCAACTCTCCGGTGATTCCGGATGGTTGGATTCCAGTAAGCGAGCGGATGCCAGGCTCACAAGAGTGGGTAATCGTGTTCGCTAAATGGGATAATCAGCAGGTCTTGTGCTGGGATGATGTGGCAAATCGCTGGACAGATTTTGAAGACCAATCCTACTACGCCGATATGTTCACCCACTGGATGCCACTGCCAGCAGCACCGCAGCAGGAGGTTATTCAGGCTCTTGCCAAAGGCATGGAGCGCTACGGCGATGCCATGCAGGAGCTGGCGAAGAAGGAGGTGAAGTGATGGGCTTAAAAATTTACGGCAATAACATATCAAACAGCGAAACCGCTTACTCATTCCACTCTGAAATGAAGATGACTTGCCAGCAGTGCAAGCACACGGAATTCGTGAAAGGTAACTTGATTGAGAACGTCAAATGCCCTGCATGCGGTGGGAATGATCTGGTCTTTGAAACGTCAGCGCCGAAGGATGAGGTGAAGTCGTGAGCAAACTCAAACAGCGACGCCTGCGCCGCCTTAAAGCCGACGTGGCATGGTGGAAAGGCGAAGCCTCTGACTTGTACTCCAGAGTCATGGAGCAGGCCGACGAAATAGCCGAACTCCGCAGGCTGGTCATCCGCGTGCCGATGCCGGTGGTGGTGCCGGCGGATATCATCCAGGGAATTAACGTGAAGGGCGCGTTTGCGATGGGAATCGAACGCTATGGTGATGCGATGCTGAAGTTGGCGAAAAAGGAGAAAGGCAATGGCTAAAACCGCAGCAGAACGCAAGGCAGCGCAGCGCGCTCGCCAGGCGGAAGCTGGTGAACGCAAGCTGGAGCTGGTGCTCGACGAGCAGGAAATGGAGATGCTGGCGCGTAACTGCGCGGAGCGTCGCCCGGGCCGTGAGCCATACGAAATGAGCGAGTACATTGCTCTGCTGATCCGCCAGGATGATGCCCGGGTACGCGGTCGCATCAAAGCTATCAGCGCCAACCAGTGCGGCAAATGTGGCGACAGCCTGCCGGTGAAGTCCTGCCCGTGCGCCGGTGATTCGGCTTGCTGGGTAACGCAGGGCTGGCATGAAACGAAACTTGCGGTGTGACCTGTCACGGCGTATTGACTAAATCCTCACATGATTATACTGTTTAAATGTACAGTATTTTTATGTGAGGTTCCATTATGGGCTTTCCATCTCCGGCAAAAGACTACGCAGAATCCCGCCTTACCATCACCAGCATGTGCGGCTACGACGGCAACTGCCGCACCGTTGAGACGTCGGCTGGATACGCAATCATCAACGTCGCAACTAAACCACATCCGGGTGATACCGTGCTGATATCGTATTGCGGCCGCACTGAGTTCGCCATCGTGCAGGGGCGGGCGCTTATCGTTCCGGAGGGTGAGTCAATCGAAGGTGAAGCGCTGGACGACACAACGGTGCTGGGAGTGGTTACACATTTCCTCAACCGTGCCGGCAGCCAGGAAGACGATCCGATACCAGTCATGTAACATCTGCGCGGGCGTGATAGTATTACCTGCATGGTAATAAAATTACTCAGGTGGTAATGATGCCCGCGACACCAAAAACCCACAAACGCAAATCAACGCAATATAAGCCTCTTACAGCGATGCAGGAGGCTTACTGCCAGTCCTACATTAAGACACCAGAAAACCAGTCTCAGGCAGCGATAGACGCAGGGTATTCGCCTAATACGGCGGCGGTCAAAGCCAGCGTGATGATGCGCGACGAAAGAATCCAGAAACGAATCGCCGAACTGATGGAGGAGCGCAACAAGCGAAACCGCGTCAGCGCTGATTACGTCCTCATGCGCCTGGTGGAGATCGACCAGATGGATGTGCTGGATATCCTGAACGATGACGGCAGCCTGAAACCTATCCGCGAGTGGCCGAAAATCTGGCGTACCACGCTCAGCGGGTTCGACCTGTCCTCAACCATCATGAACATGAACGAGGATTCGATAGAGACCATCCTCAAAAAAATAAAATGGCCGGACAAGGTGAAGAACCTCGAGCTGATTGGTAAGCACGTCGACGTCAACGCGTTCAAAGAGCGCCTGGAGGTTTCCGGCACCGTCACCATCGCCGAACGCATGGCGAAGGCCCGTGACCGCGTTAAGAAACAGGCTGGTGGTGAAGAATGACAGCCGCAGCCATGTCGCCGGAAGAGCAGCTCGTCGAGGATATTGCTTCGTTCACGTATGACCCGCTGGGCTATGCGCTGTATGCGTTCCCGTGGGGCGAGGAAGGAACAGAGCTGGCACACGCCACCGGGCCGAGAAATTGTCAGGCTGACGCATTCCGTGAGATACGCGATCACCTACAGAACCCCGCGACGCGTCACCAGCCGCTGATGCTGGCTCGCGCATCCGGACACGGTATCGGCAAATCCGCTTTCATTTCGATGCTCATCAACTGGGGCATGTCGACCTGCGAAGACTGCAAGGTGGTGGTGACCGCCAACACAGACAACCAGCTGCGCACCAAGACCTGGCCGGAAATCATCAAATGGTCGAACCTGGCTATTACGAAAGAGTGGTTCACCTGCACCGCAACCGCGATGTACAGCAACGATCCAGGTCACGATAAACGCTGGCGCGCTGACGCAATCCCATGGTCTGAGCACAACACCGAGGCGTTCGCCGGCCTTCACAACGAGCGTAAGCGCATCATCGTGGTGTTCGACGAAGCCTCCAACATTGCCGATCTGGTGTGGGAGGTTGCCGAAGGTGCGCTGACGGATGAAGACACCGAAATCATCTGGGTGGCGTTCGGTAACCCGACGCGTAACACCGGGCGCTTCCGCGAATGCTTCCGCAAATACAAGCACCGCTGGAAGTGCGCGCAGATTGACAGCCGCACCGTGGAAGGCACCAACAAGCAGCAGCTCCAGAAATGGGTTGACGACTACGGCGAGGACAGCGACTTCGTGAAGGTCCGTGTGCGGGGGATCTTCCCTGATGCTTCAGAGCTGCAGTTTATCCCGACCGGGCTCACAGATGAGGCAATGAAGCGCGTGGTTACCGCCGGGCAGGTGGCGCACGCACCGGTGATTATCGGCGTCGACCCGGCTTATTCCGGCGTGGATGACGCGGTGATATACCTGCGCCATGGGCTGCACAGCAAAGTTCTCTGGACCGGAAACAAGACCACTGACGATCTGATAATGGCGAAGCGCATCGCCGACTTTGAGGACCAGTACCAGGCTGACGCGGTATTCATCGACTTTGGTTACGGGACCGGGCTGAAGTCGATAGGTGACGGCTGGGGCCGGACGTGGCAGCTAATCCCGTTCGGCGGTGGCTCGACCGATCCCCAGATGCTCAACAAGCGCGGCGAGATGTTCAACAGCGCCAAGACCTGGCTGAAGCTCGGCGGCGCGCTGGATGACCAGGAGACCGCTGATGACCTGTCTGCGGCAGAGTACAAGGTCAGGGTGGACGGAAAGATCGTCATTGAGCCGAAGGAAGATATCAAAGAGCGCTTAGGCCGCTCGCCGGGCAAGGGTGACGCGCTGCTGCTGACGTTTGCCTTCCCGGTCACGAAGCGCCTGCGCATCCCTGGGCAGGAGAGTCAGCAGGGTAAGGCGGTCACAGAGTATGACCCGTGGAAATAACAAAGCCCGCGTATCGGCGGGCTGAATGTGACATGTCACGGCGTTAAAAGCCGTCGAATTCGTCTTTCATAACCTCACCTTAAAAAAATGCCCGGACGAACCGGGCGAATGATCAACGGAGTGCCTTCCTTGGCAGTTACGGGTTTACAGCGCAACGTCATCGGGATGGCGTTCTGCTGTAAAAAGGGCGGTGGTCAGAAGTGGGAGCAACTGCCACCGCCAAAGCTACACGCATTGCCTGGTACTGCCGTATCACGGTCCTGAGGCGTGATGGGGTTGTGGTGCTGTGCGTCAGCATTTCCTTCGTCGCCTTGGTATCAGCCGCAACCGAACCAACTAGCATCAGGAAAACCACAACGGAAAGAGCACTGACTTCGAGCAGACCTTGGGCCCAGGAACGACGATCAATCTCAATGCTCTTACCTGTTGTGTGCTCTGTTTCGCTGAGCCAGCGGCAGGTGATCAGGCTGCACCAATGTGGAAATTATTTTCGGCTTTATGCCCATGCCACAACATTGAGAGCACTGCGCCTGTATCGGTTAGCGTCACGGGTTTAACCGGTCACCCCAATGCTCTCATCGTTGTATCCTCGTCTCTTCCGAGGTGTCACACCGTATCGCCACGCTGGTGAAACGCTATGTCGTGCATACCGATAACACTGACTTGCACATTCCGGCTACCCGGTCGGGGATAAGACATCAAGGAACCCCGCCGGACCGCTGCGACACATGTGCCATATGCCGTACTACTCACACCTGTAAGCGCACTCACCAGTTTTGATTTAGCGACAAGACCTCACAGAACCGATATCGAAGTGCGCTTTCATGTTGTGTTACCTGAAGGGTAATAATTGCACGGCATTCTGTCAATACGCTACGTAAAATAATCCGTATATGGTTAAATTGGTAATAATTTAATCGTGTGTGAGGTTATCGCTATGTGTATCGGCAGCAAGCCATCAGTGCCAGCGGCACCAGAAGTTCAGGCCGCACCTCAGGAGCAGGACGCTGCTGTGGTCAGTGCCCGCGATGACGAAGAGCGCCGCCGCCGCGCAGCAGCAGGCACCAAGTCGACAATGCTGACCGGTGCTCAGGGCGACACCTCCGCAGCCAACACCAGCGGTAAAACGCTGCTCGGTCAGTAACGGAGCGCGCAGAGATGGCGGAGACCGAAAAAGAGCGGCTGCTGAAGCAGCTCGCACAGCTGAAGAATGAGCGCACATCGTTCGAGCCACACTGGCGCGACCTGAGCGACTTTATCAATCCGCGCGGTTCCCGCTTCCTGACGTCAGACGTTAACCGTGACGATCGCCGCAACACCAGAATTGTTGACCCGACAGGCTCAATGGCTCAGCGCATTCTGTCCAGTGGCATGATGTCCGGCATCACCAGCCCGGCCCGTCCGTGGTTCAAGCTGGCTACGCCTGACCCTGACATGATGGATTACGGCCCGGTGAAAATCTGGCTGGAAGTCGTACAGCGCCGCATGAACGAAGTGTTCAACAAGTCGAATTTGTACCAGTCTCTGCCCGTTATGTACGCCAGCCTGGGTACATTCGGCACCGCCGCTATGGCTGTTCTGGAAGATGACCAGGACGTAATCCGCACAATGCCTTTCCCGATTGGCAGCTACTACCTGGCTAACAGCCCGCGTGGCAGCGTCGACACCTCCTTCCGTCAGTTCTCAATGACCGTGCGCCAGCTGGTGCAGGAATTTGGCCTGGACAACGTGAGCTCGTCCGTTCGGGGGCAGTGGGAAAATGGCACGTTTGAAAACTGGATCGAGGTAAACCACTGCATCACGCCAAACATCAACCGCGACAGCGGCAAGATGGACAGCAAGAACAAACCGTATCGCTCTGTCTATTTCGAGACTGGCGGCGACGCTGACAAGCTGCTGCGTGAATCCGGGTTCGATGAATTCCCGATCCTGGCGCCGCGCTGGGAAGTTAACGGTGAAGACGTTTATGCGTCATCATGCCCTGGCATGCTGGCACTCGGTCAGGTTAAAGCACTGCAGGTTGAGCAGAAACGTAAGGCTCAGCTGATAGACAAAGCCACTAACCCGCCAATGGTTGCGCCGTCGTCGCTGAAGAATCAGCGCGTTTCCCTGCTGCCAGGCGACGTGACGTATCTCGACGTTCTGAGCGGCCAGGACGGTTTCAAACCTGCGTACCTGGTAAACCCGAATACCGCCGACCTGCTGGCTGACATCCAGGACACTCGCCAGACCATCAACAGCGCCTACTTTGTCGACCTCTTCATGATGCTGCAAAACATCAACACCCGCTCTATGCCGGTGGAAGCAGTGATCGAGATGAAAGAAGAGAAGCTGCTGATGCTCGGCCCGGTGCTGGAGCGCCTGAACGACGAAGCACTCAATCCGCTAATTGACCGAGTTTTCTCCATCATGGCGCGCAAGAACATGCTGCCGCCACCGCCTGACGTTATGCAGGGAATGCCGCTGCGCATCGAGTACATCTCCGTTATGGCGCAGGCGCAGAAATCTATTGGCCTCACCAGCCTGTCGCAGACCGTTGGCTTCATTGGCCAGCTCGCACAGTTCAAACCTGAAGCGCTCGACAAGCTAGACGTGGATCAGGCTATCGACGCGTTCTCCGAAATGTCCGGCGTATCGCCAACCGTCATCGTTCCGCAGGAGCAGGTGCAGGGCATTCGAGAAGAGCGCAACAAACAGCAGCAGGCAGCCCAGGCGCTGGCAATGGGCCAGGCAGCGGCGCAGGGTGCCAAGACGCTCAGCGAGACGCAGACCACTGACCCAAGCGCGCTTACTGCCATCACCAACGCAGCAGGAGCACCGCAGCAATGACGTATATCGACGATGGAGAACGTAAAGCGGAACTGGAAGCCAGGCAGCAGCTTCTGGCTCAGCGCGATATCGACGATATCCAGTTCGTTATGGGCAGTGAGCAGGGCCGCCGCGTCATCTGGTCATTGCTGGAGAAAGGTCAGGTATTCGGCACCTGCTTCAACGTAGAGCCGCACATCACAGCATTCAACGAAGGGCAGCGCAACCTGGCGCTGGTGTTACTGCAACGCGTCATGACGCACTGCCCGGATCAGTATCTGAAGATGGCCGCAGAGGCCAGTGAACAGGAGTAACCATGAATTTATTTGATCGTTTGCTGCATCGCCGTCTTTGCAATGAGCAACCAGCTGATGGTGGCGCTGCACCGGCACCGTCTGATCCAGCCGCACCTGCTGCTGATGCTCCTGCACCTGCTGCTGACCCGGCAAAACCAGAAGGCGATAAGCCGCAGCCTGGCACTGAAGGTGACAAGCCTCAGGACGACAAGCCCGCTGATGGTGATAAGCCAGCGGATAAGCCGGAGGACGAAGAGCAGAAGCAGGAAGGTGCGCCGGAAAAATACGAATTTACCGCTGGCGAAGGCGTAGAGCTGGATTCCGAAGCGCTGAAGGACTTCGAGCCAGTAGCCCGTGATCTGAACCTGACCAACGAGCAGGCGCAGAAGCTGGTGGACGCATATCCAAAAATTCTGGCCGGTGTGCAGCAGCGTCAGGCAGAAGCCTGGCAGAAGCAGACAGAAGGCTGGGCAGAGACCGTGAAGGCAGACAAGGAGATCGGCGGTGACAAGCTGACCGCAAACCTCAGCGCAGCGCAGCGTGCTCTGGATCAGTTCGGCACGCCTGAGCTCAAAGAATACCTGGAGGGAACCGGTTTGGGTAATCACCCGGAACTGGTGAAGGCCTTCATCAAAATCGGTAAAGCCATGTCTGAAGACGGCATGGTCGATGGCAGTAATCAAGGCCAGCGTAGTGCGGCCGAAGTGCTTTATGGCTAATAAGAGAGGATATAACCATGGCTGTTAAAGGCGTAAATGCGCTGACGCTGGCTGACTGGGCTAAGCGCACCGATCCAAACGGGAAGGTAGATAAGATTGTCGAACTCCTTTCCCAGACCAACGAAATCCTGACGGACATGATGTTCGTAGAAGGTAACCTGCCAACCGGTCACCGCACCACCGTGCGTTCCGGGCTACCGCAGCCTACCTGGCGTTTGCTGAACTACGGCGTACAACCGACCAAATCAACTACCGTACAGGTTACTGACACTGTCGGCATGCTGGAGGCTTATGCGGAAGTAGATAAGTCACTGGCAGATCTTAACGGTAACACTGCTGAGTTCCGCCTGTCTGAAGATCGTGCATTCCTTGAAGGCATGAACCAGCAGATGGCTCAGACCCTGTTCTACGGAGACACAAGCGTGAATCCGCAGCAGTTCATGGGCCTGTCATCCCGCTACTCCAGCAAATCCGCAGGCAACGGCCAGAACATCATTGATGCTGGCGGCACCGGTACAGATAACACCTCTATCTGGCTGGTGGTCTGGGGTGAAAACACTGTGCACGGCATCTTCCCTAAAGGGCAGAAGGCTGGTTTGCAGACTCAGAACCTCGGCGAGCAGACTCTTACCGATGCCAATGGCGGCAAATACCAGGGTTACCGCACCCATTATAAGTGGGATAACGGCCTGGCTCTCCGTGACTGGCGCTACGTTGTGCGCATCGCCAACATCGATGTGAGCGATCTGTCAGTACCAGGTTCAGCTGCAAATATCGTCAGCCTGATGGTTAAAGCGCTGCACCGCGTCCCTAACCTGAAAATGGGCCGCGCGGTGTTCTACATGAACCGTACCGTTGCCCAGGCGCTGGATCTGCAATCTCTGGATAAAGCCTCCCTGGCTCTGTCCGTAAAAGAGACTGAAGGCGAATTCTGGACCACGTTCCGTGGCATCCCAATCCGTGAAACCGATGCGATTCTGGAAACAGAAGCGCGCGTTGTTTAACGCCTGTCATTAACTGATGGGCCTTAACCGGCCCATAAATGGAGAAAGAAAATGATCCTCGACAAACTGTTGATGTTCTCCGAGAAGCAGGCGGTTACAGCTTCTGCTGCTTCTACGGACGTGATTGACCTCGGCCCTATCGACGGCACCCGACGCGATATCGGCGTTGGTTATCCTCTGGAGTTCTGGGCAACCGTTGATACCACTGCAACCGCTGCTGGTGCCGCGACCCTCAACGTTCAGTTGCAGACTAGCCCGGACAACTCCACCTGGACCACTATCTACGACAGCGGTGCTCTGGCGCTGTCTGCCCTGACAGTTGGCAAACGCCTGTTCTCTACCAAAGTTCCGGCGGGCGTCCAGCGTTATCTGCGCGTTAACTATTCAGTCGGCACCGGTCCGCTGACTGCTGGCGCGTTCACCTCGGGCATTAATCTGGATGTTGACAACAACACTCCTTATTACCCGATCCGTTCCAAAGTGACTGGCTAAGGTGATGGCAATGGAAAAAGCAAAATACCGCGTCCTGCGCTTATCCCATATTCATAACAACCTCTGGCCTGAAGGCTCAGAAATTGAATATGACGGCGAGCCAGGATCTGCGCTGGAGCCGATCAACGCAGCGGCGAAGGCGGCAAAGAAAAAGGCAGACCAGAAGCGCGGAATCGTGCCGGTTGACTCTCAGCCTGAACCACAGGATGAAGATGATGGCCAGGAAGATACCGGCGGTAAAGATGCCAATACCTTCAGTGAAGATGAAGCCGCGCTACGCCAGCAGTACGAAGAACTTTTCAACAAGAAACCTGGCAACATGAATGTTGAAACGATCAAAGAGCGTATTGCGGAAGAACGGCAAAAACTGGGCGTCTAAGCCTCGCTAATAAAACAAGGGGCTTCGGCCCCTTTATTGCAGGAGTCCGCTATGGAACTGGTAAACCTCAAAACTGGAACTGACACCTATCAGGATGAGGATGGTAAAACCCAGACTCGCGATGATTATCCATGGGGCCTTTGCATTGAGCTGAACAACGAGACGCTCGCCAAGCTCAAGGCAACGCCACAATCCGCTGGTACTGAAGTGATGATCACCGCGAAAGCCATAATTCGTTCCACCTCTACCCGAGAAACGGAAGATGGCATGCAGCATAACGCCAGCTTGCAGATTACTGACATGGCACTCAGCCCGGTATCTGGTGAGCAGCCCAAAACTGCCGCCCAAACTCTCTACGGCGGGGAGGATGATTAATGGCCTCCGTTATCGAGATCTGTAACCGCGCGCTGAGCAATATCGGGAACAGCCGCAGCATTAACAGCCTGACCGAGGCCAGCAAAGAAGCCGGGCAGTGCTCCCTGCATTTCGATTCCTGCCGCGATGCTGCGCTGGCGGACTTCGACTGGAACTTTGCCACCAAACGCCTGGCGCTGGCCGATACCAACAATCCGCCGCCGGACTGGGCTTATTCCTACCAGTATCCGACTGACTGCCTGCGCATCACCGAAATTATGGTGCCCGGCATACGTAATCCCACGGCGGCCATGCGCATCAACTATGAGGTTGGGGCTGATACCGACGGCACCGGAAAGCTGATCTACACCGATCAGCCTCAGGCATGGCTGAAGTATATCGCGCGCGTCACCGACGTGAACATGTTCGATGCAATCTTCATGGAAGCGCTGTCCTGGCGTCTGGCCGCCGCCATCAATATGCCGCTGACCGGCAGCGCAGATCTCGGTAACAACGCACTGACCATGTACCGCAGCGTCATCCTGAGCGCTGGCTCGCACAGCCAGAACGAATCCCAGGAGCCGCAGCCGCCAGTTGATGAGTTCACCGCAGCGAGGTTGTCATAATGGCTTTCAGTTGGATCCAGCCGAGCTTTGCCGGCGGTGAAATTGGCCCGTCGCTGTACGGGCGCATCGATATGTCGAAGTATCAGGTGGCGCTGCGCAAGTGCGACAACTTTATTGTCCGTCAGTATGGCGGGGTGGAGAATCGCCCGGGCACGCGCTTCGTCGGCGAAGCCAAATATCCGACGCGAAAATGCCGCCTTATCCCTTTCCAGTTCTCGACCGTCCAGACTTATGCGCTGGAGTTCGGGCACAACTATATGCGCGTCATCAAAAACGGCGCGTATGTGCTGAACAGCAGCAATGTGATCTACGAACTGGCGATGCCGTATGCTGAGACTGACCTGTTCCGCATCAAATTCACGCAGAGCGCAGACGTGCTTACGCTGGTTCACCCGGCCTATCCGCCGAAGGAGTTGCGCCGTTACGCGCACGACAACTGGCAGATCGTTGATGTCACCACCAAAAACGGACCGTTCGAAGATATCAACGTTGACGAGTCAGTGAAGGTATACGCCAGCGCCAGCACCGGTACTATTACGCTGACGGCAAGCTCCGCCATATTCGGATCTGAGCAGGTAGGTAAATTGTTTTACCTCGAACAGCCTGCGGTTGATTCCGTTCCCGTATGGGAGACCAGCAAGACCACCGCTATCAACGATGTACGCCGCGCCGACAGCAACTACTACCGTGCCAATACTTCCGGCAAGACCGGGAACCTGCGGCCTTCTCACACGGAAGGCATGTCCTGGGATGGATGGGGCGGAACCGGGGATAGTGATACCGGAATCCAGTGGGAATACCTGCACAGCGGTTTCGGCATTGCGCGCATTACAGCCGTAGCCAGCGACGGCCTGACAGCCACTGCTACGGTGGTGAGCTATATCCCGTCGCAGGTTGTCGGATCGGCTAATGGCAGCTACAAGTGGGCACGGTACGCATGGAACAGTGTCAACGGCTACCCGAGCACGGTTGTTTACTATCAGCAGCGCCTGTATTTCGCCGCGTCCACCGCGTACCCACAAACGATCTGGGCGAGCCGGACCGGTGACTATAAAGACTTCGGCAAGAATAACCCTATTCAGGATGACGATCGCATCATCTACACCTACGCCGGGCGACAGGTGAATGAGATACGCCATCTTATCGACGTCGGCAACCTGGTCGCGCTGACATCCGGCGGGGAATATACGATATCCGGAGACCAGAATAAGGTCCTCACGCCGTCGGCGTTTTCGTTCAGCTCGCAGGGAAACAACGGCTCCAGCAATGTGCCGCCGATCGCGGTGGCAAACATCGCGCTGTTTATCCAGGAGAAAGGGAGCGTGGTTCGCGATCTGGCCTATTCCTTCGACGTGGATGGATACCAGGGAACTGACCTGACCATACTGGCAAACCACCTGTTCCAGAAGCGCAGCATTGTCGACTGGTCATTCTGCATCGTGCCGTACAGCAGCGCGTTCTGCATCCGCGACGACGGAAAACTGCTGGTGCTGACCTATCTGCGCGATCAGCAGGTATTCGCCTGGGCACCGCAGTCCAGCACCGGAAAGTACGAAAGCACCTGCTCCATCAGCGAAGGCAGCGAGGACGCTGTTTACTTTGTGGTTAACCGCACCATCAACGGCCAGACGAAACGTTACATAGAGCGCCTGTCAAGCCGTCTGTTTACCAGTGATGAAGATGCTTTCTTTGTCGATTGCGGACTGAGCTATGACGGACGCAATACTTCAACACGTACTATGACCATCAGCGGCGGCAGTGGTGACTGGAGCTATCAGGTTGACTACCCGGTGACTATCAGCGGCGGGGCATATTTCGTGGGCACTGACGTTGGCGCTCAGATCCAGTTCCCGTACTCAGAAACGGATCCTGATACCGGCGAGACAGTGGCGAAAGAATTGCGCGGCGACATCATCTCTGTAACGAGTAATACCGCCGTGGTGGTGCGCTTTAACCGTAACGTTCCTGCGGTCCTGCGTAATGCAGCCACAACTAAATGGCAGATGGCCCGCCAGACTTTCAGCGGTCTGTCACACCTCGAAGGCCAGACAGTAAACATCCTCTCAGACGCCAGCGTTGAGCCACAGAAAACCGTAACTGGTGGTGCTGTCACGCTCGAATCCCCGGGCGCGGTAGTGCATATCGGACTGCCGATCACCGCTGAATTCGAAACGCTGGACATCAACATCAACGGGCAGGAAACACTGTTGGATAAAAAGCAGGTGATCCCCACTGTCACGATGGTGGTCAACGCCAGCCGCGGCATCTGGGCAACCACTCCGGGCGGAGAATGGTACGAGTATCCTCAGCGTGAGTTTGAGTTCTACGACGATCCGGTTGATGACGCTACCGGGAAGGTGGAAGTGAAGCTCGACAGCAACTGGGATAAGAACGGACGCGTTAAGGTGCGCCAGCTCGACCCACTGCCGCTTTCTGTTCTGGCGGTCCTGCCGCGCATGACGGTCGGGGGGTTCTGATGATTAAAGCTCAGATCGTACCGGCCACCGCAGCGCATATCGAAGCCATGCTGCCGCATGTCCGCCAGGCTGACATTGATGAGTTTATGGCGACAAACGGATGGAGCCCGCGCCGCGTTCTGGAAACCGGTCTGCGCACGTCAACCTTTGCCTGTGCCGGGCTGATTAACGGTGAGGTGGTGACCATCTTCGGTGTGGCCCCGGCATCAATGATCGGTGGTAACGGTATCCCGTGGCTGGTGGGCACCGATGCGCTGGAGAAATACCAGCGCACTTTCCTGCGACGCTGCGGGAAAGTGGTCAATGCAATGCTGGCTGTTTACCCGTATCTTGAAAACTATGTAGATGCCCGCAACCACACAGCGCGTATCTGGCTGCACTGGCTGGGATTCACCATTGAAGAACCGCAGCCGTACGGCGCTCACGGTCTTCTGTTTCATCGCTTCCACATGGAGAAAAAATAATGTGCGAACCCACCACAATTTTAGCCGGTGCGACGCTCGCGGCAGGCGCATTGTCAGCTTACAACCAGTATGAGACAGGAAAATATTCTGCCGCTGTTGCTGAGCAGAATGCGGATGTGGCAGAAGCTCAGGCGCAGGACTCGATTAACCGTGGCAATGCCCAAGCAGAGGAAGTGCGCCGCCGTAATCGCCAGGCAGCCGGCTCCCAGGCTGCAACCATGGGGGCCACCGGGGCAGACCTCTCAACCGGTAACGCTCTGGATATCTTCGGAGATACCGCTCAGTTCGGCACGCTGGATGCTCTGACGACCGTTAACAACGCCCAGCGCGAGGCTTACGGCTATCAGGTGCAGTCCGCCAACTATGACGCCCAGGCGGTATCCGCGCGTAAGCAGGGGAATATGGGGGTGATGACAACGCTGCTCACAACGCCGCTACAGGCGTACGGAGCCTATCAAATGGCTGGCGGGACGTGGTCGCCATTCTCCCAGAAGGCAGCACCTATCAGCGCAGCCGTCGGCACGCCAACCGGTCGATAAGGAGATATCGAAATGCCAACAGTACCAACAGTCAGCGGGCGCCAGGTTGAAAGCCGCGGATTCCAGTCTCCGGGTTTTCAGGCGTTCGAACAGCCGAATGTCGGCGACGTCATTTCTCAGGTCGCGCCAAAGGCGATCGACATGTTCGCGCAGGCCAAGCGGCGGGCGGATGTCGCCCAGGCTCAGGATGCATCGCTGCAACTGAGTCAGGTATCGAGTGATCTGCTGACGAATCCCGATACCGGTCTGCTGAATCTTCAGGGTAAGAATGCACTTGGTAAGGGCCAGGAGTACACCCAGCAGTTTGATTCCCAGGCAGAGCAGATCGCCATGACCCTGCCTGAAGGGGCCCGTGCCGGGTTCCTTCAGCAAGCACAGCAGCAACGCATTCAGTTCACGACGCAGGCCGGGCGCCATGAGATCAGCCAACTTAACGCCTATGAAGAAGGACAGTTCCAGGCGACGCTGGCGAACAACGGGAAACTGGCAGCATCTGCGTACGGCGATAACGCCAACTACGTGCTGTACAACCAGCAGACCTTTCAGCAGATCGAAACCTATGGCGCCGCGCATGGCTGGAGCGCTGAGCAGATTCAGGCGAAAAAGACCGAATTTAAAGAGAAGGTTGCTGATACGGCTCTCTCTCAGTGGTCGGCTAACAACTCTATCGAGTTCATCCAGAGCAATGGCGAGTTGAGCGACACGGCTGTTGGATCACGCCGTGCGGTATCTGAAGGCGGTTCAGGCGATAGCGCTCGCGGCATTCGCAATAACAACCCCGGAAACCTCGAATACAGCAAAACAAATCCATGGGTTGGACAGACCGGTGATGATGGTCGATTTGCTAAATTCGAAACTCCGGAGCATGGAATTCGCGCGCTGGGCCGCAACCTGCTGTCTTATCAGCGCCAGGGCATCGATACCGTCAGTGACATTATCAACCGCTGGGCGCCGCCGTCTGACAATAACAACACTGACGCTTACATTCAGGCAGTATGTGCTCAGCTCGGCGTCACTGCGGATCAGCAGCTTGACGCGTCAAACCCTGACACGCTGAAGGCCCTGTGTGCTGCAATCATCCAGCATGAAAACGGTAGTCAGCCATACAGCGACCAGCAGCTCGCCACCGGTGTCAGTGCAGCTATTGGTCTGTCAGAGCTCCCGACCAGCACCAAGCGATATACTGGCAATGCTGCATTTGACGCTGCATCTCCTGAAGCGCAGGCAACCTTCCTCCGTCAGGCTGACCAAATTCGCAAGCAGCAGCAGGCGGAATATCGCACCAGTATCGACAGCCGGGTTCGCGATGCCAGCGCGGCATACATGCGCGGCGTTGATTTCCCTGATGCACCAACGCAGAGCGACTTCCTGGCGGCCTATGGGGTGCGGGAAGGTAATCTCCGCTATACCGAGTTTCGGAATACGCAGATCGCTGGCCAATACATCGGCTCATTCCGCAACATGCCGACGAGCAGCATCACAGCCTATGTCAATCAGCTAAAGCCAGGAACCGAAGAAACAGGCGAGGGATATGCATCCCGCGCTGAATTATTTGATCAGGTATCAGCGGCGGCTACGAAGGTGATCAGCCAGCGGCAGAATAATCCGTTCAATGCTGCGGTGGAGATTGGAGCCTATAAGCCGATCGCCATCAACAACCCTAACGACATCACTGCTGAGGTGGCTAACCGTTTCTCTTCACAGGAAAGCCTGCGTGCGCTGGGCATCAATGCGCCTATTCTTTCCAGTGAGGAGGCCGCTGCCCTGTCCGAACAGGTACGCGGTACCAAAGACGTAAACCAGACAATCAGCCTGTTACAGAGCATGGGGGAAACGCTGTCCGCTCCGGCAATGCGGCAGGTAGCGTCTGCCATTGCGCCGAACAACGCAGCAACTGCATATTCCGCGCTGCTGCTGGGGACGCCGGATAACCAGTACGACAACAAAAAACCATCCATCGCATACAGTCAGTTCATTGGCTACAAGCCGACCATGAACAAGTACGACGTATCGAAGGTGATCCTCGCTGGCGATCAGTTGCTCAATCCAACGAAGGCAATGAAAGACGCTGGTATAACCCCGGTGCAGTTGCCGAGCGAAGATAAGCTGAAACGAGCATTCGACGATCAGGTGGGTAATGCATTCGCCAATAACGCGCAGGCGCGCCAGCTCAGTTACAACCTTTTCAAGGCAGCTTACGCCGGGATCGCTTATCAGTCAGGTGATGCCTCCATGACGCGCACTGATGCAGCCAACTCCGACGTAGTGGAAAAGGCGGCGCAATACGCCACAGGCGGCGTGTACAAGGGCTTTAATGGTGGTGATGTGGTAATGCCGTTCGGCATGGATAAATCCACCTTCAAGGACCGCTACACCGCATCCGCACAGCAGGCGTTGAAAGATGCCGGTCTCAACGTAAACGCCGCATCAAACTTCACGCCAGTCAACATTGGCAACAACCAGTATCGGCTGGTAAGCGGAAGCGGGCGCTGGGCGACGGATCCGAAAACCAATGAAGCTATCGTCGTGAGGGTTGAATAATGTCTGATGTATTTTCTCTGGCTCCGGAAGGCCAGGCGTGGACCGACGATAAAGCAGCAGCCAATCCAGCACGACCAGAAGACTATGAGCCGACATTCTTCCAGGGTTCAATTGCCGCGCCGGTGCGCGGCGTGGCTGAAGGAACGCTCGGCCTGGCTCAGTCTGCCGTCGGATTCAGTAAACGCCTGATCAGCGATCCGGCATTCACCGCAGACGTGGCGCCAACGGTCAATATCTTCCGTGTGATGTTTCCTGATGCCGATAAAGCGCTGAATGAAACATACGATACGATCGGCAAACAGTTGCAGGATGCGCGAGGGTATGTGAAGCCGGATGCTGGTAGCCAGGGCACCGCTGCCGAGGTTCTTTATGGCCTCGGTCAGTTCGTGCCGGCCATTGGTGCGACCATTGTCGGCGGCCCTGCGGTCGGTGCTGCTACGGCATTCAGCTCAACGTATGAACAGTCCTATCAGGATTTCAAAGGGAAGGGGGTAGACGAGTCGACGGCGCGCAACCTGGCAACTCAGCAGAGCCTTTTCAACGCAGCGGGCATGGCCTTACCTGCTGCCATCGGGACCACACTGGCAACGCGCATCGCCTCAGGTGTGGCAATCAACACCGGTTTCGGTGGCCTGAACCGTTACTCCGTCGGCGAAACGCTGGAGGAGAAAGGCTACACCGAGATGGCGAAACAGTACCGGGTATTCGACGGCCAGGCGATGCTGGTGGATGCAGTGCTGGGTGGCGCCTTTGGTGGTGCCCATCACCTTGCCGCGCGAAATGCTGACGCGCCACCTCCAGCAGATACTGAAGCGCCGATCCCGGCGGCGGAAGTGCAGAGCGCACCTGATGCAAGCGCAGAGCCATCGCCTGTGGCCGAAGTAGCGCCAGTGACAGACGCGCCAGGATCACCGGTTCGCTCGGATTCCCAGTCGCCAGTGACAGAGCCTGCCGCCACGACAGATATTCCTGCTATTAAGCCAAGCGATATCGATGCCGCCCACACTCTGAATGAGGGGCTCTATTACGATCTGGAATCCTCCCCGGTGCTGCATGCCAGCAACGAGAGCATCAACAGCCATGTGGCAGCCATGGACGAAGCGTATCGACAGCTGAATGACGGCCAGCCTGTTAACGTCGGTATGATGGCGCGCGGGCTGGATGGTCCGGCCCGGCCTGGCATGCTGGAATCTGCAAGCGAGCAGTACCATGCAATGCAGCAGGTTTTCGAAGAGAATGGTGTCAGGTATGAAACGCCGTCAGAACTGGCTGGAGAGGCTCCTGCTCCGCGTGCCGAAAGCGCATTCACGGCAGCAGACGAAACTGGCGGGCAGGTCAGTGTGGATCCCGATACCGGACAGGCTATTTCATCCAACAGTTACGACCTGATGGCGGCGCGCGATATGGCGACCACTAATCCGGACCTGACAATTACGCACCCCGACACCGGGCAACCGGCGAAACTCTCCGATGTTCTGGCTGAATTTGATGAACAAATCCAGACCGTGCAGAACGAATCGAAAGTTTATTCAGTCGCCGCCGCGTGCTTCCTGAGGAATCCATAATGAAACAGGCATGTGTTGAAGCCATTGCGCAGACCCTGGGCCGCCAGCCAAAGGCTGACGAGCTGAAAGGTATTGAGGACCGTATCAAAGAGGCCGTGCGCCAGGTACATAAAAAAAATGCCAGGGAAGGCAAGACTGGCATCCCTGATGCGCAGACGTACATGGAGGCCGCTGATCTTGTGCGCCAGCGCGTTGTGCATGACGTTTATAAGAAGCGCCAGCGCGTCGCTCAGAACGCGATCGCCATCAGCAGGGTGACAGATACCCTCGACGCCAATATCCCGCCAGAGCAGCAAACACCCGCCAATTTGCAGCAGTTTATCTTCGCTGGGAGGCGCACGAAGGTTTTCGGCAAAGATCCAGATATCAACGTGACGTCTGCCGAGGAACTGGCTACCGGCGCATATCAGGACTGGTCACGCCAGCTCAGTGCTGAACTGCTCAAAGCTGGTGATGATGTACGAAAATTTTTCGAGCAGAGTAAAGCGCTCGGCGAGCAGCGTTTCCGCAGTCTGTTCGACCAGCAGGCGGCAAAGTCAGCACAGTTCCAGATCCTGAAAGAGTTATATGGCGAGGACACCGGGAACCCTCAGGCGAAAAAAATCGCCCAGGTATGGAATGACGTCACCAGCCGGGCCCGGCAGGAAATGAACGACAACGGGTTTGATATCGGCCTGCGAGACGACTGGCATCTGCCCTATGTGGACGACGCTGATTTTATTCGCAACGCCGGACGAGATGAATGGCTGGCATCATTGCCGGTGGCAGAACAGGCCAAAGCGCGACTGTCAGGCCGCCAGCCGCCGATAGAATTTGCCCGCCAGGCGTGGGTGGACGACGTTTACAACACGCAGGATCGCAGCAACTACGTTAATCCGGACGGCAGCCCGATGAATGACATCGAGTATCGCCAGGCGCTGGAAGCGATCTTTGAAACGAAGGCCACCGACGGCGCCAACAAAATCGACCCGGGCGCGTTCATGGGCACCGGCGGGATAAAAAACCGTGGTTCACAGAGTAGGGTAATGGCGTTCAAGGATGCTCAGTCGCACTTCGCATACATGGAGCGCTATACACAGCAGCCGGTGGTGGGCGTGATGATGTCCCACCTGCAATCCTCCTCTCGTGATCTGGGTGTAGTTAAAGCCTTCGGACCGGATGCTGCGCGCAACTTTTCCCTGGTGCTTGATCGGGTGTATCAGCGTGCTGTCACAGGTGGAAAGCCCGTGGGGCACATGAACGAAGAACGTAAGATGGTCGAGCGAATGTTTAACTCTATGGCCGGGCTTAACGGTGTGACCACATCGAGCGTGTTCACTTCTGCTGTTGGCGGTCTGCGTAACCTGATGACCAGCGCGATGCTCGGTACCAGCGTACTGACGGCAACCAGCGACCAGGCTATTATGCGCGCCAATGCCCAGGCGCTCGGTTTCACCCGAGACGGCATGCGCCTGTCGGCTAACACCATAAAAAACCTGTTCAGCGGTGATGCGAAACGAGCCAACGCAGAGCTCGGCCTGCTGGTGGACTCGCATGCTGCTGTCGTATCGAAGATGGGCGGCTTTGACCTGTCGCGCGGAATCACCGGCTGGTTCGCAGAAAAAACGTTGAAATGGTCCGGTCTGATCGCCATGGACCGCGCCAACAAGGCGGCTTTCGGCCTGCTGATGTATAAAAACATTGGCGAGCTGACCCGCAACTTTAAGACGCTGGATGATGTTAAAGGGTCAGATAAAACCATCCTGGCTAACAAAGGCTGGAGCAATGAAGACTGGGCGATCATGGCAGCGGCAGACCTACAGCCAATGACTACCTCAGGTCACATGGGTATGACTCCTGATGCGATCTACGCCGTTCCCGATGACGTGATCACCGGCATCATGTCGGACCGTATTGCACAGGTGCGCGCCGGGAGTGAAGCGGCACTGGCGGCGCTTGGGGACCTACCACCTGAACGACTGAAGCGGATGAAAGAAGCATTCGACGCTGAAGCAGAGCAGACCATCACTCGTATGGTTCGCAATGCTCGCGCCGAAGCCGCTCAGAAATTGCTGGGGATTACGCATGGTGAGATGACCAGCGCTGTAACAACGGCCACCGGTCTGGACACCTACGCCCGCGACGATGCCGGGCAGCTGATAAAGAGTTTTATGCTCTTTAAGACAACGCCATTCGCCGGGTTCCGCCAGCTGGTGAATCGCTCTAAGGATCTGGATACGGTGCCAGCCATTAAGTTCCTGGCATCATATATCGCTGGCACAACACTGGCCGGGATGTTCGCTAACCAGATGAACAGCATGCTAACCGGGAATGATCCCCTCGACATGTCCAAGCCAACGACATGGGTGCAGGCGCTGCTGAAAGGGGGATCATTCGGTATCTACGGCGATTTCCTCTTCCAGGACCATACGCAATATGGTTCAAGTATTGCGGCCACCATTGGCGGCCCGGTGCTGAGCTTTGCAGAGCAGTTAACCAAGCTCCTGATCACGAACCCGCAGAAGGCGCTTCAGGGAGAGGAAACATCTTTCGGAGCCGATGCTCTGAAGACGGCCCGGATGATCACGCCATTCGCCAACCTCTGGTATGCTAAGGCCATCACCAATCACCTGATCCTGCAACAGCTTCAGGAGATGGCAAACCCAGGGTACAACGACAGGGTCAGGGACCGCGCGCAGCGGGAATTCAACACAACTAGCTGGTGGGAGCCTGGCGAAACAACGCCGCGCAGAGCGCCAGATTTAGGCAAAGCGGTGGGGAACTGATGAAAAATATCATGAGGATTATCGGGATAATTACAGGTCTGATTACCCTTTTAGGATCAGGCTTCTACTTTGTTGAGAATTCATTCGATAACCTTTTATATGGCAATCTTTTTCTAAATATCACAACCGGGATTGTTTTCGTCTTCTCTCTCATCGGGCTTTACTTCATATGGAATAGCAAGCCGTGACATGTCACAAAGGCCGCCGAAGCGGCCTTTTTCATTTCAGAACCCAGCTGCATTCTTTGTGATGTACTGCGCGTGGGTCCGGATATCTTTCAGGCATTTGCTGACGCCGACGATGTAACTCACCATGGTTGTGAACTCCGCAGCCGCGCCGGAAACATCGTGCCCGTCGTCCTGCATGCGGTTAAGCAGGTTCATCAGCAGTGAATGCTCCGCCAGGCCGAGAACGCCTTCTGGGGAATGGATGTGCTCGCGGTAGCCTGGCTTCAGCGGAACGTTGTATTCCTGCTTTTCTCCCGACTTCATCGCTTCCAGTATCGCTGGCATAAAGCTGGCCACAACCTTCTGTGCTTTATCAGCTGGCGACAGCTCTTCTCGAACGTAGCGCCCGGTCTGGCGGATCTGTGGAAGCACCTCGCCAGTGACCCATTTGCGGAAACGGTAGGGGATAGTGCCTGGCGTAACCGCGTCGCGACAGCGAAGGATCAGTGTGTAGAGGCCGGACTCGTTTATGACGCTTACATTCTGTGCGCCTTTGACGGTGTAAGTTGAACTTACTCCCTTCTCATCATCGTCTAAGGCCTTCAGGGACATACGTGAGTTCGTGAGTCCAAGAGCTTTGCAAACGTCTGAAGCTGCAAACCACGGATTGCCGTCAATGTTAAACATGCGTACTGGGGTGGCTGACTCGAATTTGAATACTGCGTCTGGGGTAGGTTTTTTTTGAGCTGTCATAGCGATCACCTTTGTAGTCAGGATAATCACCACTTCCGACGCCAATCGGGATGGTGGTGAACTGTGCAGGGTTGGCGTAACCGGCTACAAAGGACCCGGCGCACCTTTCGGTGCCCCCACACAGCCCACCATAGAAACTGGTTTGCTATGTAGCACGCATAAAAAAACCGCTCGCGCGGTATATGCGCCTTTGTAGTTATCCGGGACGCCAATCCCGGCACTGGATTTTGCCAGTGCCTGATTACTATGGCACAAGATTTATGCAATGTAAATTTACCGTAAAGGTAATGATTGCACGTAATTAAGGTAATTACAAACCCTATCTGGTTTGTTTCTTCAATTGCTCAGCGCAGTAATCAAGATGCATTTGCAGATCCTTCATAGACATCTGCGAGTTGGTGACATAGTTAACCAGAGCAGTCAGCTCAGCCATCGGACCATCAACGTTAAACCCATCCTCACCAAGCTGGCGCAGCAACTTCATCAGGTGAGAATCTTCAACAAGGGAGCGGACGCCTCCCGGCGTGTGTATTCGTTCGGCAAATCCTTTTTCCAGCGGGTGATGATACTGACGTTGCATCTGATAATCTCCATGCATTCACTGTATATATGTACAGTAGCAAATGTTCGAAATACTATCCAGCACGAATTGCTATTTACCTAAAAGGTAATAACTTTCCTGATTGTTATTCATTCAATTCATATAAGGTTTTCTAGGTAATAAACTGTCCAGATGATGCACGCGCGCCGGGCGCTGCTTAACTGGAGACAGGCCATGACGGTATCAACCGTAGTTGACCATAACGATTACACGGGGAACGGCGTTACGACATCCTTCCCGTACACGTTCCGCATATTCAAAAAAACAGATCTTGCTGTATCAGTTGTAGATCTCAACGAAAACATCACAGTCCTGGTTCTGGATACTGACTATACGGTTACGAACGCAGGAGGATACAGCGGCGGTAATGTGGTTCTCACCACTCCGTTGACAAATGGCTGGAAGATTTCCATTGCCAGAGAACTGGAGCCGACGCAGGAAACCGACCTGCGCAACCAGGGCAAGTTCTTCGCTGAGGTGCATGAAGATGCCTTTGACAAGCTGACTATGCTGATCCAGCAGGCATACAGTTTGTTCCGCCTGGCTCTTCGCAAGCCATCGAGCATCGCGAACTGGTACGACGCACTGAACAACTACATTCGAAATTTACGCGATCCGAGAGACCCACAAGATGCGGCCACCAAAAACTATGTTGATACGCTGGCAAACAACAATCTAAATCGCACGTTACGCGTTCCTGAGGCAATACCTTCATTGCCAGATGCAGCTACAAGGGCTAATAAAATTGTCGCCTTTGATAGTGCAGGCAATCCATTCCCTGTTCTTCCACCATCAGGATCAGCATCAGACGTTCTTATTGAGCTGGCGAAGCCAACAGGTTCATCAAAGATTGGTTACGGCGATCGCACCGTAGAAGATAAACTTAATGAGCGGAAAAGCCCTTTCGATTTTGAAGCAATAGGCAATGGTGAAGATGATGACACATTAGCACTTCAAAAATTTATAGACGAAACTGATGGTGATCTTGATCTTGCTGGTGGCACATTTCTAATAAGTAAGAATTATGCGCTAGCTATTCAATATCCAAATGAAGCCGACTTTTCTGACGGTACTTATAACTACAGCCCATGCCTTGCATTGGTTGGAAAGAAGGGTATCAAAATTCATAATGGAACATTGCTGGTTAAGACGCATGGCCTTGATGCGTTAAGCCTCATAGCCTGTGAGCATGTTACTGTTGATTTAACTATCAAGGGCCCGGGAGTCTTCCCTGCAATTGATACTACAACTGGGTATGCAGAGAAAGGAGAAGCCAGATTCGGGTACGATTCTGCTCTAGTTCTTGCACCAAACAATGCCCTTGATACCAGCGCATATACTGGTGGCGCATACGCTGGTGTTACAGGTCAATTCCCTAAATACAATGCAGACGGTAGCCAAGCTTCAGGTTGGCAGAACACGTGGGGCAAGTTCCTTGGCGGCAACATCGGTAGTTGGGCTTGCGGTGTGAAGGTTCAACGTGCATGCCGTGGTATTCTTATCAATGACTGTGACATCTCTGGGTTTAACTTTGGTGCGGTAGGTATTGGCATCCGTAACACAGCAGCAGCCTATGGTGCAAGTGATTACACCACAGATGCAGATGTACCTGATGGCGTGATGGTTATTAACACACGTATTCGCAAGTGCTACAGTGCAGGCATCTACGTCCTCTCTGGGTATCGCCTGAACTACATGGCGAATAACATCGAAGACATCGGCCATCCTGATGGGGATGATGTACTGAACGCAAGTTACGACCCAGGCTACGGTATCACACATGGTCGAAACCGAAGAATCCGTAATGTAACAATTACAGAGAATATGATTCGTAACTGCCGCCGCAAGTGTATTGACTTCCATGGTGGAGGCCAGGCTATCATCGCAAACAACCATTGCCTTGAGCATGGGGTTGTAGGTATCTACGCTAAGTGTGGACCAGGTTGGGCACCCAACTATGAACCATATAACCTGATTGTCGCTGATAACTATGTCCGTTCCCGTGATGTACCTGCCAGTGAAACTACAGGCCTACTGATCGGTGCTAAGTATACACGATGCATTGATGTTGGTGGTGGTGGCGAAGCCACGCAAGCCACATACCCAGACCCTTTTGTCAAGATACACAATAACTACTGTGAACTCCGTGCATACGATGGGGTAGCAATAAGCACAGGTGCTGGTGACGACAACTACGCCGTTTTCCAGGATATTGATATCAGCCACAATAGTGTTGTCATGAAGTGCAACACAGTCAACAATACGACTGAGGGCATAGCTGTGAATGCTGGAGCGGGGACTAACAAAGTTTACAGAGGTCAGCGCATACGTTTGGTGGGAAACAGCGTTAAGCAACTGAACAACCTGTCGCTTAACTATCGTGTAATTGGGTATAAAATTTCTGGAATTCCCAAATCAATCATCGCTCATGGAAACATTGTTGATTTAAACACATTAAACCAGGCGGGGTTGCTATCATCGTTTGTTTTGGATGGTAGGACATATATATCATTTTCTGGAAACCAAGCATTAAGCATTGGTTCTCGTAGCACAATGTCAGCCTCAGACATAATTTTCTACGACAATACAAGAATATCTATTCCAGCAGGATCGGCGTCTACTTCAATTCCAGCTAGCTTATTTAGAGGGGTTTGGCAGGCAACCATTGCAGGATCTGGAGATGCATTTGGAGCAAGGCAGGTACAACTAGCTAACACAGGCACTACTGGCACATCGACAGATGTTGTGAGGTCATCTACGACAGGTGTTATCGCTAACATTGCGGTCGGACCATCTGGTGTTGTTATTCCAGCGATAACAAATCAAACAGATGTAACCATCAGTCTTAAACCTCTGGTTCAATATGACTCAGTGCTATAAATAATAACGCCCCTCTAAGGGGGCGTTATTTTACATTCTATTTATATATATTCTGTATCCATCTTCGTATTTAATTAATTTAATAAGGCTATTGTTTTTTATAATCTCTCCATCTCCTTTAAACCTTTCATCCTTTGGTATAGGTGATGATATGCCATACTGTTTCATAAGGCTATACTTGAACCTGTAGTTTGCAAAGGCAGAACCTACTAGATATTGCGATACCGGAATAGCATCGTATATTCTCTTGACAGAATCTGGATAAGACGGGAAGCCAGATATTACTATCTTATCACCTGTTTTATAACCATATTCAATTAGGTTGTAGGCAATATTCTGAGCGACCACTCTGTCTATGCGCTGATAGATTTTGAAAGCATTCGATACTCCATATGCTTGGCTAAAATTGAAAGCAATAATTACCACAATCAATGATTTTGACAAAGCACCTAATTTACTCATCATTTCTACACCCTTTAGTAGTGCACAAAATGATAATCCAGCAGCTATCATCACTCTAGGCTCCACTATAGGGCTCTTCAAAACTAAATAAGGAGCAAACCCGAGAACTATTATTGCTACAAATGCAAGCACAGAAAATGCAGTTATTTTATTTCTTTTAATTGATGAAATTACCAACATAACAATTATCAGTGTTAACAAAATAATACTAGGAGCAAATGCAGTAACCTTGTAAAGCATATTTATAAACAATGAGAAATTATTTACAAATATCTTTAATCCATCAACTGAAAGTGGAATTAACTCAGAGTGAGTGTCCGTGTATCCGGATGTATAGGAATCTCCATCAAAGAATACCAGCATCATTAATTTATAAAGCAAGAACGAAAAGAAAAGAGATGAAAATACCTTTAAGATTAAGTTAATAACATCATTTTTATTTTCATTGCAGCACCTCATAAAGCACATTAATGCAAGATAAGATAAAACGAATGGTATCGATGCCTGGTATATTGATATTGAAATAAACCCAATTACCACCGAACTAATCCAGCATACAATACTTCTCTCTGCGCTCATCCTTGCCTGTAAAATAGCCCCGAGACAAGATAATGACATTATTAAAGAGTCAAACCTGAAATAAATATTACCAATAAATAAAGTTGAAGTCAGTGGTAGTAACATGCATGCTGCTTTAGCAATTGGGGATTTCAGGCTTAGCTCAGCAGAGATAAGATACCCGCAAAAGATCATCACAAAAGCACATAATATAATGGTAAGCGGGAAAATATCATATAAAACACCATCCCCAAAGAAATTTAAACCTCCGCCAAACATGCTAATCGCAGCCATTATTACAGAAGAAAGAGGCCTCCCGTTGCCCTCCCAAGCAGTAACCCCGGTATCAGTCCTAAGCCAATCATCTACAACATAGTTGTTATTAATGATGAATGGCAATATATATACAAATGATAGAGCCAGCGATATTAAAAATATAGACTTATCATTTTTAAGATTTCTTATCATTTTCTTCCCTTCAGCACGTAACGAGGTCTATTCTTCACTTCTACGTAAATCCTTCCGATATACTCGCCAAGGACTCCAATTCCTATCAACTGAATTCCTCCCAAAAAAAGTATTGAAACAAGCAGGGAAGGATATCCGCGAACAGCATTACCAAAAATAATGGTATCCAAAATCATCCATGCGCCATACAAAAACGCAGCACCGGCAACGAACAGGCCGATGTATGTCCACATGCGAAGCGGGAAAGTAGAGAAGCTGGTAATCCCCTCCAGGGCAAGGTTCCACAGTTTCCAGCCATTAAATTTCGTGCTGCCAGCAACCCGTTCTGCGCGAGCATATTCGACAACATCAGTACGTCCACCGACCCAGCTAAGAACACCCTTCATGAACAAATTGCGTTCTGGCATGAGCTTAATGTTCTCTACGACTTCGCGAGACATCAAGCGGAAATCTCCAACGTTTTCTTCGATCTTTGGATTGCTGATTTTGTTGTGCAGCTTATAGAACCACTCAGCGGTCATGCGCTTCAGTCGTCCATCTGTAGAGCGATCAGAGCGTTTAGCCAGAACCATATCAGCGCCTGCCTGCCATTTCTCAATAAGATGAGGAATGACTTCGATGGGGTCCTGCAAGTCTACGTCAATCGGGATGATCGCTTCACCGGTCGCGTGGTCAAGACCGGCGAAAAGGGCTGGCTCTTTACCAAAATTGCGAGTGAATGACAGCGGCACCACAAGCGGATCTGAAACAGCAAGCGCGTTTATAATTGATTCTGTCGCGTCTTTGCTGCCGTCATTTATGAATACTATCTCGACCTCATGCTGCTGAAGCCCTTCAAATTCCCGAACCGATTTATAAAAAATCGGTATTGCGTCTTCTTCGTTGAAGACGGGAACGACCAGAGAAATTTTCATTTCGCATCCCTAAAGACAATGAACTTTGAATAGATAAAACCGCACACCAGGCTGATGGCGGAGAAAAGAATAAGGGTCACGATCGGAGCCATTCCGGACCTATCAGCAGCCCAACCAACAGCAGCGCTCAGCGAGCCCATAAATCCAACGTAAAGCATGTAGCGCATGGTTGTGGTGGAAGACTTGAACGTGAATCTGGCATTTGCAAAGAAGCTGAATGACACTGCCACGACGAACCCAGCGAAGTTACCAAGTGCCTGCCCTGTGTGAAATGCATATATGCAAATAGCGAACACAACCCAGTGAATGAGCGTGTTAATGACGCCAATCGATGTGTACTTTGCGAATAACTTAAGCACTTTTACGCCCGAAAAATATAAAACCTTACTTTATCACCTTTTGGGTAATTTCGTTAAGAGTTGTCTGAGGTTTTTTAAACCACATATGGTTTATTGTGTATGATGAACTCACCAACTAAGGGGGTTCTATATGCACATTAAACGGTGGTCACTATGTCGCACACGTTAACCACGGAATCGCTGAATCAGGGGCTTAGCCTGAGCGCGCTAATGTCTGTGGTCGCGGGTGTGCCGCCGGAGGTGGCTTTAGGGGCGCTTGCTGGTGCGGTAATTTTTGTTACCTCAGCGGTGGAGTATCCCATAAAGCGGCGGTTACTTCTGGCGTTCCTCAGCTTCTTCTGCGGCCTTCTCTTCTACAAACCGACAGCAACACTTCTCATAGGCTTTGCATCCGCTTTCCCTGGCATCACCACAGATATGTTTGAGAAAGGGGTTGCTTACTCAGCAGGGGCGTTTGTTTCTTCAATCGTTGCTGTTGGTATCGGTACCTGGCTGTATCACCGTTCTGGAAATCCACGCGACCTGATCCCGGGGAGAAAAGACGATGACCGGTCCTGAACTGCTTCTCATCCTGAATGCCGCTATCTGCGGCGGCATTGCAATCCGAGTTCTGCTGTTCCGCCGTGACGGGTCACGCCATCGCTGGTGGGGCGGCTGGCTCGCCTACCTGCTGATCGTCGTGGCTGCCAGCGTACCCATCCGGACGTTCTACGGGTACTACGTCAGCGCCGACTGGTCAGAAGTCATCATCAAAGCTGTGTTCCTGGCTGCGCTCATCAAGACAAAAGGGAACGTGGTGCAAATTTTCAAGATAACGAGGTCCCAGCATGGACATTAATCAATTTCGCCGCGCCGCCGGCATTACCGAGCAACTGGCCGCGCGCTGGTTCCCGCATATAACCACCGCCATGAAAGAGTTTGGCATTGAAGCGCCAGCGCACCAGGCGATGTTTATCGCGCAGGCGGGACATGAATCGACAGGGTTCACACGGCTTCAGGAAAACTTCAACTACAGCGTTACCGGGCTGGCAGGATTCGTCCGTGCCGGGCGCCTCACTCAGGGCCAGGCCAACGCGCTGGGCCGCCGTGCTGGTGAGCCATCGTTACCGCTGGAGCGCCAGCGTGCGATCGCCAACCTGGTATACAGCAAACGTAATGGGAACAATGGCCCGACTGACGGCTGGTTCTATCGCGGGCGCGGGCTTATCCAGATCACCGGCCTGAACAACTACCGCGACTGTGGCAACGGGCTCAAAATTGAGCTGGTTAGCCAGCCTGAACTGCTGGCGCAGGACGAATATGCGGCCCGCAGTGCGGCGTGGTTCTTCGCAACCAAAGGCTGCATGAAGTACACCGGCGACCTGGTGCGCGTCACGCAGATCATCAATGGCGGGCAGAACGGTATCGACGACCGACGAGCGCGGTACATCACCGCCAGTAAGGTGCTGGCGGTATGATCTGGTCATTCGTCAAAGCGTACTGGAAACAGTTGCTTATCGTGGCGATGCTTGCTGCTCTGGTCATCGTCGGAGTTGTTGCGTGGAATGTACACGGCAGCCGCCAGTACGATGCCGGGTATGCACAGGCACAGGCAGACCGCAAAGCAGAGGATGAGAAAGCTCGTCAGCAGGACGAACAGGAGAAATCGACCAATGAACGTGAAGCGCAGCAGAGGATCGACCAGGCGCGCAACGATGCTCTTGATGCTGCCGCTCGCGCTGGCCGGTTGCAGCAACAGCTCGTTGCCATCCGTGAGCAGCTCAGGCAGTATAACGCCACTGTCGGCGCTGGGGCGTCAGCCGCAGACACCGGAGTTTTGCTTGCCGACGTGCTCAGCAAATCTCTCGAGCGAAACCGACAACTGGCAGAGTACGCTGACCGGGCCGCAGAAGCCGGACGAGTCTGTGAAAAGCAGTACGATTCGCTGACCCGGTGACTTGCCATTTTTCAGGGTACTGATTTCCGGTGACGGTATATAAAACGGTACAGTGGAGATTGGTTTTCAAAAACTTATTACCAGTCAATTGGTTATGCATGCCGTAAACAATCGAGTGGGAGTAAGCCCATAATCTTTCCTGCGAAGTTATAAGCAGGTAAGACGGATAAAACCCTCTGTTTACAGAGGGTTTTTCTTTTATGACCGATATCCAGCTCAGTGGTGAATTACTGCCTCATCTGCCGCGATTCACGGCAGCCGTTACTGCGTCGCCATGCACCTGGCGCCTGACCGTACTGACGCTTAAAGCTGCGGTTGAAGGACTGCTGAGAGTCAAAGCCCAGCGCGATCGCCACGTTCAGAATCGGTTCATCGCTGTGGGCCAGGCGCTCAACCGATTTTTGCAGCTTTTGCGCGCGAATATATTCGGCGAGAGGGGAGCCGGTATGTTCCTTGAAAAGCCGCTGGAGGTGCCATTTCGAATAGCCGGCTCGCCTGGAGACGGTTTCAATATCCAGACGGCTATCGAGGTTGTTGTCGATCCAGTCGAGTAAATCGTGAATGAATGCACCCGTGTTCATCTTGCTTCCCCCTACGCCATGCATTAAAAAGCATCTTTGTTTGTTGCATTTAAAGGTGACCCGTTTTTACATCAATTGCAAGTTTTATTGTTGCATTTAAATCCCTGCTCAAAACACGTGATTTACCTTCGCCGCAAATAGCACATAAAGTGCAACAATTATTCTTGCACTTAATTAAGCGCCTTCCTACAATCGCCGCGATAGTGTATTCGCAACTGTTACAGTTTTGTGGCGATGAACGACACAAATGGCCTTCAGCCAGCTACCGGACAAAGGAAGTGGCGCGGCGCCTCCCGCTGCGTCTTGCCCGGCAGCTACAATAACCGGAATAAAAATAATGAGCCTGCAAAAAACCTGGGGTAACTTTCATCTGAGCGCGATGGGGGTAGTTTTACTCTCCGCGCTTCTCGTCGGGTGCGATGACAGCGTCGCGCAAAATGCCGCGCCGCAAGCGCCCGTTGTCAGCGCTGCTGACGTGGTGGTGAAAACCATTAGCCAGTGGGACAGCTTTAACGGTCGCATTGAAGCGGTGGAAAGCGTTCAGCTGCGTCCGCGCGTCTCCGGCTACATTGAGAAAGTGAATTACACCGACGGCCAGGAGGTGAAAAAGGGCGAGGTGTTGTTCACGATTGATGACCGAACCTATCGCGCCGCGCTGGAACAGGCGCAGGCGAACCTGGCGAGAGCCAAAACGCAGGCCAGCCTGGCGCGAAGCGAGGCTAACCGTACCGATAAATTAGTCAATACCAACGTGGTATCCCGCGAAGAGTGGGAGCAGCGCCGTTCCGCCGCTACCCAGGCACAGGCCGATATTCGCGCCGCGCAGGCGGTGGTTGACGCTGCGCAACTTAACCTCGACTTCACCAAAGTGACCGCGCCTATCGACGGTCGCGCCAGCCGGGCGCTGATCACCAGCGGTAACCTGGTGACGGCGGGCGACAGCGCCAGCGTGCTCACCACCCTGGTCTCGCAGAAGACGGTTTATGTCTACTTCGACGTGGACGAGTCAACCTACCTTCACTATCAGAGCCTGGCCCGCAGCGGGCAGCGGGCGTCCGGCGATCATGCGGCGCTGCCGGTGGAGATTGGCCTGACGGGCGAGGAGGGCTATCCCCATCAGGGCAAAGTGGATTTCCTGGATAACCAGCTCACGCCGGGTACCGGGACAATCCGCATGCGCGCGCTGCTGGATAACTCACAGCGTCAGTTCACGCCTGGACTCTTTGCCCGCGTGCGCCTGCCGGGCAGTGCGGAATTTAAAGCCACGCTTGTTGACGATAAGGCGGTGCTGACCGATCAGGATCGTAAATATGTCTATATCGTGGATAAAGACGGGAAAGCGCAGCGCCGCGACATCACGCCGGGGCGTCTGGCCGACGGTTTACGTATCGTACAGCAGGGGCTGAATCCCGGGGATAAAGTCATCGTCGATGGTTTACAAAAAGTGTTTATGCCGGGTATGCCGGTTAACGCAAAAACCGTTGCCATGACCGCCAGCGCCGCCCTTAACTGATCCCTTACCTGAGAATCCAATCCATGGACTTTTCCCGTTTTTTCATCGACAGGCCGATTTTTGCCGCCGTACTGTCGATTCTGATTTTTATCACAGGGTTAATCGCCATCCCGCTGCTGCCGGTGAGCGAATACCCTGACGTCGTGCCGCCAAGCGTGCAGGTGCGCGCCGAGTACCCGGGCGCCAACCCGAAAGTGATTGCCGAGACCGTGGCAACCCCGCTGGAAGAGGCGATCAACGGCGTTGAGAACATGATGTACATGAAATCCGTCGCGGGCTCCGACGGCGTGCTGGTGACTACCGTCACCTTCCGTCCGGGCACCGACCCGGATCAGGCGCAGGTTCAGGTGCAAAACCGCGTCGCGCAGGCCGAAGCGCGTCTGCCGGAGGACGTGCGACGTCTGGGCATCACGACTCAGAAACAGTCGCCAACGCTGACGCTGGTGGTGCATCTGTTTTCGCCTGGCGGTAAGTACGATTCACTGTATATGCGTAACTACGCCACGCTGAAGGTGAAGGACGAGCTGGCGCGTCTGCCCGGCGTGGGGCAGATTCAGATTTTCGGCTCGGGCGAATACGCGATGCGCGTCTGGCTGGACCCGAACAAGGTCGCGGCCCGCGGGCTGACCGCTTCGGACGTGGTCACGGCGATGCAGGAGCAGAACGTGCAGGTGTCCGCCGGGCAGCTTGGCGCCGAGCCGCTGCCGAAAGAGAGCGATTTCCTGATCTCCATTAACGCCCAGGGCCGCCTGCATACCGAAGACGAGTTCGGCAACATTGTCCTGAAAACCACGCAGGATGGTACGGTCGTTCGTCTGCGCGACGTGGCGCGTGTCGAGATGGGGTCCGGCAGCTACGCGCTGCGCTCCCAGCTGAACAATAAAGACGCGGTCGGGATTGGTATCTTCCAGTCGCCGGGGGCAAACGCCATCGATCTGTCTAACGCGGTGCGCGCCAAAATGGACGAACTGTCCACGCGGTTCCCGGACGATATGAAATGGGCGGCGCCTTACGACCCGACGGTATTTGTACGCGACTCGATCCGCGCGGTGGTGCAAACGCTGCTTGAAGCGGTGGTGCTGGTCGTGCTGGTGGTGATCCTGTTCCTGCAAACCTGGCGCGCGTCGATTATCCCGCTGATTGCGGTGCCGGTATCGGTAGTGGGCACGTTCAGTATTCTCTACCTGCTGGGCTTTTCGCTGAATACCCTGAGCCTGTTCGGGCTGGTGCTGGCGATTGGTATCGTGGTGGACGATGCCATCGTGGTGGTGGAAAACGTCGAACGAAATATCGAAGAGGGGCTCGCCCCACTTGCGGCAGCGCATCAGGCGATGCGTGAAGTGTCCGGGCCAATTATCGCCATTGCGCTGGTGCTGTGTGCGGTATTCGTTCCGATGGCATTCCTCTCCGGCGTGACCGGTCAGTTTTACAAACAGTTTGCGGTAACGATAGCCATTTCCACGGTGATCTCCGCCATCAACTCGCTGACGCTCTCGCCAGCGCTGGCCGCGCTGCTGTTGAAGCCGCATGGCGCCCCGAAAGATTTCCCGACCCGGCTTATCGATCGTCTGTTCGGCTGGATTTTCCGTCCGTTTAACCGCTTTTTCCACCGCAGCTCGACTGGCTATCAGGGGCTGGTGGGCAAAACGCTCGGCCGACGCGGGGCGGTGATTGTGGTTTATTTACTGCTGCTTTGCGCTGCGGGCGTGATGTTTAAAGCCGTTCCCGGCGGGTTTATTCCGACGCAGGATAAGCTGTACCTGATTGGCGGCGTGAAAATGCCGGAAGGCTCGTCGCTGGCGCGCACCGATGCGGTGATCCGCAAGATGAGCGAAATCGGGATGAATACCGAAGGCGTGGATTATGCGGTCGCGTTTCCTGGCCTGAATGCGCTCCAGTTCACCAACACGCCGAACACCGGGACGGTCTTCTTTGGCCTGAAGCCGTTCGACCAGCGTAAACATACTGCGGCGGAAATAAACGCGGAGATCAACGCGAAAATCGCGCAAATCCAGCAGGGCTTTGGCTTCTCGATTCTGCCGCCGCCGATTTTAGGTCTGGGCCAGGGATCGGGCTATTCGCTGTATATTCAGGATCGTGCTGGTCTGGGCTATGGCGCGCTGCAAAACGCGGTGAACACCATGTCCGGGGCGATTATGCAGACGCCGGGGATGCATTTCCCTATCTCAACCTACCAGGCAAACGTTCCGCAGCTGGATGTACAGGTTGACCGTGATAAGGCGAAAGCGCAGGGCGTGTCGCTCACCGATCTCTTCGGGACGCTGCAAACCTATCTGGGCTCGTCTTATGTGAATGACTTCAACCAGTTCGGTCGCACCTGGCGCGTAATGGCACAGGCCGACGGGCAGTTCCGCGACAGCGTGGAAGATATCGCGAATTTACGCACCCGTAATAGCCAGGGTGAAATGGTGCCGATTGGCAGTATGGTGAAAATCACGACCACCTACGGTCCGGACCCGGTGATCCGCTACAACGGCTACCCGGCGGCGGATCTGATTGGCGATGCCGACCCGCGCGTGCTCTCTTCCGCGCAGGCGATGACGCAGCTGGACGCTATGTCTAAGCAGATCCTGCCGAACGGGATGAATATTGAATGGACGGACCTGAGCTTCCAGCAGGCCACCCAGGGCAACACGGCGCTGATCGTCTTCCCGGTCGCGGTGCTGCTGGCGTTCCTGGTGCTGGCGGCGCTGTATGAAAGCTGGACGCTGCCGCTGGCGGTGATCCTCATCGTGCCGATGACGATGCTCTCTGCGCTGTTCGGCGTCTGGCTGACCGGTGGCGATAATAACGTGTTCGTGCAGGTAGGGCTGGTTGTGCTGATGGGGCTGGCCTGTAAAAACGCGATTCTTATCGTGGAGTTTGCCCGCGAGCTGGAAATTCAGGGCAAAGGCATTATGGAGGCCGCGCTGGAAGCGTGCCGCCTGCGTCTACGCCCGATTGTAATGACCTCTATCGCCTTTATTGCCGGGACCATTCCACTGATCCTTGGTCACGGGGCAGGGGCAGAAGTGCGCGGCGTCACCGGGATCACCGTGTTCGCCGGGATGCTGGGCGTGACGCTGTTTGGTCTGTTCCTGACGCCGGTCTTTTACGTGACGCTGCGTAAGTTCGTGACGCGCGGTAAAGCGGAAAGAGAGGTGTTGCCTGCGTAGGACGTAGCAGATAGCAAAAAGCCGCCTTCACAATGAAGGCGGCTTTTTTTCGCAGTCTGTCAGGATTAGGGCGCTTTTTTATGGTGCGTGCAGAGTTCCGGCACCGGATCGCACCCGCTGGTATCGGCTTTTTTCACCTCTTCCAGCGCGCTGGCGACGGTATGGCGCGCTAAAACCGCTAACGAAGCCTGCTCCGCTTCATCAGCGATTGATTTGAAGTACCAGCAGGCGTTGGCGCTGACCACGCAGCGGGCCGGGACGTCAGGACGGGACGCCCACAGCTTTTTATCTTCAGTGACGGAGAGGTAGATATCACGCAGGGTGATCTCTTCCGCCGGGCGGCCAAGGTGAATAGAGCCGTTGCGGCCAAGCGTGGAGACGATAATGCCGTCGCGGGCGAGAGGAACCATTAATTTGCGGATAAAGCTCGGATTCGCTTCCAGGCCGTAAGCCAGGATTGCACTCGTCGAACGTTCACCCGATTGCTCCGCCATCGCTACGCTGAGAACCATCTGCAAAGCTGTCGGGAAGCGGTAATCTAACATTTTTCTGTCCTGGGTTGCGGTGAATCTTGTTCTTTTTGGCACCGCAGAGGTGAATAATCAGTAAGTAACAATATAACAAATACGGTAATTTTATTGAAGCAATCTGCGGCATACGTGAAGTAACGCTGCGCTGACACATGTCAGGACGTGTAGCGCCGCGTTTACGTTCATGCGAACGCCGGATTCGGGAAATCAACGGTCACCATAAGACCGCCATCGGCTGACGTACTCAGATTGACCCTGCCGTTGTGTTGCTGCGTAACGGCTTTGACGATGGCAAGCCCCAGTCCACTCCCGCTTTGGGTCTGATTAGGATCGCGGAAAAATCTGTCGAACACGCGCTCTCGCAATTCAACCGGAATGCCGGGACCCGCGTCTGAGACGCGCAGCTGAGCGGACTTGTCACGCGATTGCAGTTGTACCTCAATGCGTCCACCCTCAGGGCTGTACTTCACGGCATTCTCAATTAAATTGTCGATCAGCGACACCAGACGTTCCCGAATGCCTGCGACATGGATTTCATCATCGGCGATGAATTCAAACTCAATTTTGCGCCCGGACGCCAGCGGTTCCAGGGCAGCCATTCGCTCCTGAATAAGCGTCGTCAGCGGCACAGGCGACATCACCGTGCTGATGTGCGCTTCGCTGTGCATCATCAGCAGAAGCTGATTGACGAGACGCGCAGCACGGCTATTGCTGCGAACAATGCCCGCAAGCAGCTCCTGCTGGCTTTCGCTGATGACCCAGGACTGCAATGCCTCGACGTTGATCCGCATCGCGGCCAGAGGCGTACGCAGTTCGTGCGCGGCATCGGCAATAAACATTCTTTCTCTTTCGGCGCTTTCCCGCACCCTGGCCAGAAAGTCATTAATCGCGTCCACCGTCTGGCGAAGCTCCCTGTGTCTGGGGACGGCTTTTAAAGGCGAGAGATCGTCCGGCGTGCGCAATGAAATTTCATCTACCACCTTGTTCCAGGGGCGCATCGCGATGCGGATGGACAGCCACGCGGGGAACAGAAGAAAAGGGATGCATATCATCAGCGGCATGACGTAGTAGCCGCGAGAGTTCAGGTAGATAAAGAAATTCCAGCTCCCGGCCGGGGTGAAGAGGGTGACCTCCACGTCGGAGTGCGCGGATTTGAGGGTACGGCTCGTCCATGTATGGTCTTCACTCTGGACATGCTGCATGACCCCCAGACGGCTATTTTTTACCCCCGTTGGCGCACCATCCGAAGAAAAAATCACCTCATTATGCTTACGAACAATGAGGTTGATGGACAGCTCCGGATCTTCACCGCCGCCATACCCCTCCCGCAGCGCCTTGCTGAACGCTGCCAGCACGGCATCACGCGCCTGCGGGCGATCGTCCATGCTCTCCACCAGGGAAAAAACGGTTTCGTAAGTCTCACTGCCCGTCAGTATGGGAGGGCTACGCAGGTCTTCCAGCAAAATGAAGGTTAAAAAGAGACACCAGAGCAACGTAAGCAGCAGCATCTGGGCGACCAGCATTCGCCTGACCAGCGTGGGAAGCCTGAGGTGGTGCCAAAAATTACGCATCAACCTGCCGCCTTCTGAACAGGTACGGTATCAATGACATACCCAACGCCTCTCACCGTTCGCACAAAGCCATCGCCAATTTTTCGCCGCAGGTTACCCATATGCACATCAAGCGCGTTGCTGAGGTTTTCTTTCGTGCCAAATATCCTTTCTTCCAGATACCGTCGCGTAAGCACGCGATCGGCGCGCAGCATTAACGTTTCAAGCAGCGCATATTCGCTTGCCGTCAGCTCAACGTGGCGTGCGCTCACCGTTACGCGACGCGTCGGAATATGAAGCGACAAACCGCGAATTTCTATTGCCTCATTTTCAAAACCGTAACTGCGCCGCGCAAGGGCTCTCACGCGCGCCAGCAGTTCGGCGAGAACAAAAGGTTTGACCAGATAATCGTCTGCACCTGCATCCAGCCCGCACAGGCGGTCCTGTAGCGTGCCTCGCGCCGTCAGGATGATGACGGGGACGCCCTTAAGCTGTTGACGCAGGCGCGTCATCAGGCTCATGCCATCGCCATCGGGCAGCCCCAGGTCGAGCAAAATAAGTTCCGGCACGCAGAGCTCAAGCTGATGCAGCGCATCCTCTTTGCGGCGTACCCATATGACATCAAATCCTTGATCTGCAAGGGCGATACGCACGCCATTGCCGAGATCCAGGTCGTCTTCAATTAGTAGAATTTTCACATTGGTAACTGTATCAACAGTGCATGAAGAACAACTGAAGAAAAAACGGTAACAGGAATTCTTCAGGGTTTACAGAACCTTCACGTGCTTCAGCATTTCTTCATTTACGGCTCATAAGAACCTTAGGGTGAGTATTCAGAATGGGCGCTCTGGCGTTTAACACCGCTTGTATCGCAATTATCTGAATCCAAAGGGCTTCTTTAATGAGAAACATCACACTGCGTCATAGTTTCCCCCGTTCACGCATTGGTCGCAGCATGAAAAGCATCTTGCCGGGGGCCGTCCTGGCGTTACTGACCACCCCGGCACTGGCGACAGAGCAGCCTCAGGGCAACGTGTTAACCCTGGGAGGCGGCGTGGATGTTTCGCCACGCTATTCCGGTTCGGACAAGAGCCGGGTCTCTGCGGCTCAGGTGGTTGATTACGCGATGGCGAATGGTTTTTTTGTCAGCACCACGCGGGGGATCGGCTACGGCAACAGCTTTGGTAACCTGGACTACAACGCAGCGCTGAGCTATCGCGCAGGACGTAAGGATCGCGACGTAAGCAGCGATTCGATCGCCTCCGGCAGCGACGACCTGCGAGGAATGGGTGACATTAAAGGCTCAGCTATCGTTGTGCCAGGGCTGGGGTACAGGGTGACTGACTGGCTGACCGTGCAGTTGCAGGCAGAGGTCCCGGTTTCTGAGAGAGACAATGGTGAGGCTGTGCATTTCGGCATTGCCAGCCCGCTCTATACATCTCCGAAAAATGCGTTAACGCTGGCGCTGACCGGTAGCTGGGGATCCAGTAAGTATGTGCAAACCTACTACGGGGTGAATGCCGCCCAGTCGGCCGCATCGGGTTTTGCCCGACACGATGCCGGATCGGGAATATATGCGTATTCGCTGAATCTGGACTGGACCCATAAGCTTACCTCCCGCTGGAGCCTGCTTGCCGCAGCTGGCGTTACGCAGCTGACGGGGGAGGCCGGCGATAGCCCCATTGTTCAGCGAAAAACATCTCCTGTGGGAAGTTTGAAGGTAACGTACAGCTTCTGATGGTTAAGAGAGGGGGGAAGGCGCGTTTGTGACAAAACCGCACATAACCTCGTTGCAGGAGCCGGAAGTGCATAAAGCCCGCAGGATGGCGTGGCCCGAAGTCGGACCGTTCATCATGCGGGCTTTTTTGCTGATCACATACCAGCTTCAGCTGCTGCAGTCGGCAAACGTCCCGTGCGCCAGCAAATGACGTCAGCGCAAATACAGGAAGCAGGAAATATCGACGAATCATCTGTGTCTCTCCTCATCAGTTTATTATGGCGAGGGATACAGAAGACCATTTTTATGTATCGGGGATGTTTGCTTTTGCGGGCGTTTTGTACCGGTTTGTCAGCGTAGCGCTCAGGATACAGTGCGATACAATTTGTCTGCCGGGAGCGAACACGCTTTAGCGCTCGGGCGAATCCACCACAAGACCTGATTGCTGCGACTGAATTTTGTCCTGATGGTGATACCAGGCGCCAATGGAGGAGTAAACAAAACGGCCAAAGAAAAACAGGAAACTGATGAGCAGTATGATGCGGGTCATCCGGGTGTTAAATCGATGTCGTTTTCGCATACGCGTAGCCTGACTCACTTTCTTTTCCTGAGTATACCCTTTTGGGCGATACGGCTATTAAGGCACAGCCGCAAGTCAGGGTCAATTCGGCGAAATGTAAAATACCGTCAATGCTTACATTAATTTATGTTATTAAAAACAACGCTTTTATTTATCGCATTGATAATTACAGGAAAAATATTCAAAAAAAACGTAAGAAAGGTTTATTCAGATAAATTAATTTGATTTAGGTCAACCGCATCCCGTCGTTGCTATTTAAAATCCCTCCTCCACTGTGCTTGCCAGGAATTTTCCGGGCAACGTGTACGTCAGGTTGGATGCCTGTCTTCCTTTACCCTCTGGAGCGCAAGGGTTGTAAACGAGCATCTATGAATATTCACCACTTCCTGAAGCAAAATAAAGACCGCTGGTGGGCACTTCCTCTTATTTTACCCGTTGTGTTACTTCCGGTGCTTAGCGTAGCAAATACCTTAACGCAGCTGGGCGACGGTATCGTTGCGCTCTATTATCTCCCGCTCTCTTTTCTGCTGGCGCTGCTGTTGTTCTTTGGCCTGGAAGCCCTCCCCGGGGTGGTGGTGTCGCTATTTTTACGTTATTACCCCTCCGTTGGGTTATTTGAAACCGTGGCTGGCATTCTGCATTTTATCGTTCCTCTGGTGCTCAGCTGGGGCGGTTATCGCGTGTTTGCGCCCCGGCGCAATATGACCGCCTACGGTGATATACGTCTGATGGGGCAGCGTATTTTCTGGCAGGTGTTTTGCCCGGCAACGCTTTTTCTGGTGCTGTTTCAGTTTGCGGTCTATCTCGGCGTCTATGAGAGCCGCCAGAGCCTCGCAGGACTGAATCCCCTCAATATTCGGACACTTATTAACTATCAGGGGCTGCTGGTAAGCGGGCTGACGGGCGTGCCGCTAAGCTACCTGCTGATCCGCCTGATACGTCATCCGCGCTATATCAAGGGACTGATGTCCCAGCTCCGCGCGCAAATAGACAAGAAGGTGACGGCCATTGAGTTTGTGGTGTGGTTTTTAGCCCTGGGCGGGTTGCTGGTCATGCTGCTGTTGCCCATGAATGCAAACAGTTCCATTTTCAGTACCAACTACACCTTGTCCCTGCTGATGCCCGTGATGCTCTGGGGGGCGATGCGCTTTGGCTACAAGCTGATGTCACTCATCTGGACGCCGGTCCTGCTGGTGTCGATTCACTTTTTTTATCACTACATTCCGGTGCAGGAGGGTTATGGCATTCAGCTGGCGATCACCTCATCCAGCTATCTGGTCTTTTCCTTCGTTGTGACGTACATGTCGATGCTGGCGACACGCCAGCGGGCCATCAATATTCGCTCCCGCAGCCAGGCATTTCTCGATCCGGTGGTGCATATGCCCAACCTGCGGGCGCTGTCGCGCGAGCTGGCCAGTCATCCGTGGTCAGCGCTCTGTTTACTGCGCGTGCCCGAGCTGGAGGTACTGGGACGCAATTACGGCGTGATGCTGCGGATCCAGTATAAACAGCAGCTGGCGCAATGGATAAACGGCACCCTTCAGCCCAATGAACGAGTCTATCACCTTACCGGGTATGACATGGCGGTGCGTCTGGATGCGGAGTCGCATCAACAGCGCATTGAGACGCTGGACGAGCATATCAAGCAGTTCGTTTTTGTCTGGGATGGTATGCCGGTACAGCCTCAGGTCGGCATAAGCTATTGCTATGTGCGCTCACCCGTCAATCACCTCTATCTGGTGCTGGGGGAGCTGGGCATCGTGGCCGATCTCTCCCTTTCTACCAACCACCCGGAAAATCTTCAGCAGCGCGGGGCTGTTCACTTGCAGCGTAGCCTGAAAGATAAGGTCGCGATGATGAGCCGTTTGCAGGCCGCGCTGGAGCAGGACGCTTTTACCCTGCTGGTTCAACCCGTTTGCGGGCTGCGCGGCGATTGTTACCACGAGGTGCTGCTGCGAATGCGTGATGATAACGGGGCGCTGATCTTTCCCGAACAGTTCCTGCCCATCGCACAGGAGTTTGGTTTATCATCGCGTGTCGATTTATGGGTACTGGAGCGTACGCTGAGTTTCCTGGCACAGCACCGCCAGCGTTTGCCGGGCCAGCGCTTTGCGATCAACCTCGCACCTTCTACCGTCTACCGGGCGCAGTTCCCGCTTGAAGTGAGCCGCCTGTTAGCCAAATACGCCGTTGAAGCGTGGCAGCTGATCTTTGAAGTGACCGAAAGCAGCGCCTTTGGTCATGCGGATCTGGCGGCGTCTACCCTCAGGAAATTACAAAAAATGGGCATCCGGATCGCCATTGATGATTTTGGCACCGGCTACGCCAGCTATGCGCGGTTAAAAAGCGTGGACGCCGACATCCTCAAAATCGACGGCGGCTTTATTCGCAATATTGTCAGCAACAGCCTGGATTACCAGATTGTGGCTTCCATTTGCCATCTGGCCCGGATGAAGAAAATGCTGGTGGTGGCGGAATATGTGGAAACGGAAGAGATACGTAGCGCGGTGCACGCGCTAGGTATCGATTATGTGCAGGGCTATTTGATTGGGTTACCGGCTGAGCTTGATACGTTGCTTGACACGCAGCCTTCTCAGGAGAGCGCCTGAGCCGCTACGCTGCCGCCTCAGAACTCTCTTCTTCAATCTTCAACAGCCAGCCGGTTACCGCTTCCCAGTACTGCTGCTCTTTTTCCAGATCCAGCAGTACCAGCGCGTTCTGGCTGAACCAGTCGTGCGGGAAGCTCAGCGTCCAGTGATAGTCATCCGTTTTTAGCTTCAGCGTCGGCGGCGTGGTGGTCGCCTGTCGCTGATTATTGAGCAACACGCCCAGGCGCAACAGCTGAATGAGCGGCAGGAACTGCTTTTTCTTAAACAACGTAAAGCGCGGCAGATCGTCGAGCTTGATGGCTTTGCGGTGATAGCGCACCAGCGTCGCCATCATGGTTTGCTGCTCCTGGTTAAAGCCAGGCAGGTCGCTGTTTTGCAGAATATAGGCTGAATGGCGGTGCATTCCGCTGTGGTTAATGTTCAGCCCCACCTCGTGCAGCATGGCGGCCCATTTTAACAGCGCGGCCAGCTGCGGATGCGCCAGTTTCGGATTCTGCTCCTCCCACTGCTCGTACATCTGCACCGTGGTTTCGAGAACGCGCTTCGCCTGTTCGCGGTCGATGTTGTACTGGTTGGCCAGGCTCTGCGCGGTGCGGCTGCGAATATCCTGATGACGGAAACGGCCTTCCATCTCATACAGCACGCCTTCACGCAGGGCGCCGTCAGAGAGGCGCAGCTCTTTGATCGCCAGCGCGTCAAACACGCCGCAGAGGATCGCCAGCCCCGGTACGAACACGGCTTTACGTTCGTCGGACAGACCCGGCAGACTCAGGGCGTCGAAGCTCTTATGCTTAAGCACCTCTTCGGTGAGTTTCACCAGGCGCTCAGGCGTAATAAACCCGTCTTTTTCACCCATTGCCAGCAGCACTTCATGGGCCGCTTTAATCGAACCCGATGCGCCCAGCGCCACGTTCCAGCCCTGAATACGATATTGCCAGGCCAGATTTTCCAGTTTTTGTACGGCGGCCATGCGCGCGCGCTGGAAGTTTTCGCGGGTGATGACGCCGCCCGGGAAATACATCTGCGCGAAGCTGACGCAGCCCATACGGCGGCTTTCCACCAGACGCGGCTCGAAATCTTCGCCAATCACCAGTTCCGTGGAGCCACCGCCGATATCAATCACCAGCTTGCGGCCTTTTTCCGGCTGCGTATGCTCCACGCCCATAAAAATCAGGCGCGCTTCTTCGTTACCGGAGATGATCTCAATCGGGTAGGGGATAACCTTTTCCGCGCGCTTAAGAAACTCCGGCGCGTTCAGCGCCTGGCGTAGCGTATGCGTCCCGACGATGCAGACGCTGGACGGCGAAAAGCCTTGCAGACGTTCTGCGAACAGCGACAGGCAGTTCAGCCCGCGCTCCATGGCCTCTTCACTCAGCATGTTACGCGCGTCGAGACCATCGGCCAGATGCACACGCTGCTTCAGACGACCGATGATCTGCATTGCGCCATCCACCTCGCGGGCGATGACCATATGGAAACTGTTTGAGCCAAGATCGACCGCGGCGAACTCCTGCGGGCGTGGGGTATTATCGTTTATTGGCATAGGTTAATCGGGTTGCTCAAGTGATTTGATGTAATCGTAAATCGCCAGCTGCGACCGCACTTTACGGCGATTGCCGCGCGGTACATAGCGATTACTGAGTTCTTTGTCGATATAACGTGCTTTCACCGTATCGCTGAACAGGATCTCGATAATGTCCAGGATACGCTGCTTCAGGCGAGGATCCAGCAGCGGTGCCGCCACTTCAATACGGTAATCAATGTTACGCGTCATCCAGTCGGCGGACGAGAGGTATACGCGCTTATCACCGGCGTTATCGAAAATATAGACGCGATCGTGTTCAAGATAGCGATCCACAATGCTGATCACGCGGATATTGTCGCTGATGCCTTCCAGTTCCGGAATGAGCGAGCACATGCCGCGAATGAGCAGATTTACCGGAACGCCGGAGCTGGAAGCCGCGTACAGGCGGTCCACCAGCCCTTTGTCCACCAGATTGTTGAGCTTCAGCGTAATGCCGGACGACAAGCCGTTCTGCGCATTGGCAATCTCTTTGTCGATCATATCGTACAGCAGGCGTCGGGAGTTCTGCGGTGACACCAGCAGATAATCGAAGCTCACCGGGCGGTACGGGTTCTCAATGAAATTGAACACCCGACGCACTTCGTTAGTGATGCGCGCATCGGCGGTCAGCAGCGAATAGTCGGTGTAAATTCGCGCGGTTTTCTCGTTAAAGTTCCCGGTACCGATATGGGCGTAGCGCACCACGTCGTCGCCCTCTTTACGGGAGATCAGGAACAGCTTGGCGTGAATTTTCAGCCCCGGCGCGGAGAAGATGACGTGCACGCCCGCTTCCGTCAGTCGGCGCGCCCAGTGGATGTTGGCCTCTTCGTCGAAGCGAGCCTGAAGCTCAACCACCACGGTCACTTTCTTGCCGTTGTGCGCCGCGTGGATCATCGCATCGATGATGCGGGAATCTTTCGCCACGCGATAAATATTGATTTTAATCGCCAGCACGTTCGGATCGAACGAGGCCTGACGCAGCAATTCCAGCACGTGTTCAAAGGTGTGGTACGGATAGTAGAGCAACACATCCCGCTCGCGGATGGCGTCGAACCCGTTGCGGAACTTATCGAACCAGATATGGCGCAGGCGCGGCAGCGGTTTGTTCACCAGATTGGCTTTGCCGACGTTTGGGAAGCCAATGAAATCTTTAAAGTTGTGGTAACGCCCGCCGGGAATAATGGAGTCGTAGCGGGAGATGGTCAGCTTATCGCGCAGCATCTCCACCATTGCGTCCGGCATATCGCGCTGATAGACAAACCGCACCGGCTCCGCCGTCAGGCGCTGCTTGAGGCTGGAAGACATCAGCTCCATCAGGCTGGCCTCCATCTCATGCACCAGATCGTACTCGGCGTCACGGGTCATCTTCATCGAGTAGGCGTTGAGCGCGTCGTAATCGAAGAAGCCTTTGAAGATATCGTCCAGGCAGTAGCGCAGGATGTTATCCAGCAGGATCATCGGCTTACGTCGGCGCGGGGTTTCCGGCGGCAGGTTTACAAAGCGTGGGACTTTATCAGACGGTATTTCCAGCAGCGCGTAGTTAATGGTCTCACCCCGAATGATTTCTACCGCCAGATAGGTGTAATCATCTTTCAGGAACTGCACCAGATCGGTTTCACGGTTGATCAGAATCGGGGTGATATGCTGGCGCAGATAATGTTTGAAATAGTGGCGCAGCCAGTTTTGCTGATTCGCGGAGAGCTGGCGTTCGTTGATCAGGAAGATTTGGTTGCGTGCCATTTCCAGCAGCAGCTCGTTATAGAGGCCATCAAATTCCTGATCGGCTTTCATGACGCGAGACTGGATTTTTCCAAGCAGATGCCGCGAGTGGGAGTTTAAGCCCTGTTCTTCGCTGATGATGATTCGGCGTTTCAGTTCGGCGAAGCGAACCTTGTAGAACTCATCCAGATTGTTGGAATAGATGCCTAAAAAACGCATACGTTCAATCAGCGGGTTGCTTTTATCGGCCGCTTCCTGAAGTACACGTTCGTTGAATGCTAACCAGCTTAGCTCTTTCTCGATGTATAACTTTTCCTGACCCATTACAGCTCACACTCCAGTTCAATCACAGGACGTGGTAAATCCGTCTCGTCCTTATTATGGCGAGCATTTCCACGATATGTCCAACAGTGCCAGAAAAGTATGACAGTTATTTTTTTATTGGGGAATTTAGAGGGTTGGGGGAGGGGGTGTCGGGTGGCGCTGCGCTTACCACGACCTACGGGACCGTAGGCCCGCGCAAGCGAAGCGCCGCCGGGCAATTCAAACAGACTACTCTTCAGCCGCATAACCCTGCGGGGGCAACTTCACGCCGTCCAGCCAGGCTGCGCCGTTGCGCATCTCCAGACGTCCATCGACAAACCAGCTTACCACCAGCGGATAAATGGCGTGTTCCTGCGTCTGCACACGTTCGGTCACGTCGTCTTCGTTGTCGCCGTCAAAGACCGGTACTTTTGCCTGCAAAATCACCGGACCACCGTCCAGCTCGTCGGTAACGAAATGCACGGAGGTACCATGCTCCTCATCGCCGTTCTCCAGCACCTGACGATGGGTGTGCAGGCCGGGGTATTTTGGCAGCAGGGAAGGGTGGATATTGAGCAGTCGTCCGGCGTAGTGTGCAACAAATGCCGGGCTCAGGATGCGCATGTAGCCTGCCAGCACCACCACGTCAGGCGCGTAGGCGTCAATCTCCTGCACCAGCTCACGGTCAAAGGCTTCACGCCCGGCGAACTGGCTGGCTTCCAGCGCATGCGCAGGAATGTTCGCTTCCCGCGCGCGCTCAAGGCCGAACGCATCGGCCTTGTTGCTGAATACTGCCCGAATGGTGCCATTGATTTTCTTCTGTTTGCAGGCGTCTATGATTGCCTGCAAATTGCTTCCGTTGCCGGAAATGAGCACCACGATGTTTTTCATTCAATGACCACACGCTGTTCGGAATCGGAAGCTTTAATCGTACCGATTTTCCACGCGTTTTCACCTTTTTCTGTCAGCAGCTTAACCGCTTTATCCGCTTCGCTGGCGGGCAGGGCGATAACCATGCCCACGCCGCAGTTAAAGGTGCGGTACATTTCGTGAGAGCTCACGTTGCCTGCGGTTTGCAGCCAGTTGAAGACGGACGGCCACTGCCATGAGGATGCGTCGATCACCGCCTGGGTATTGTCCGGCAGCACGCGCGGAATGTTTTCCCAGAAGCCGCCGCCGGTGAGGTGAGCGATGGCGTGCACGTCAACGTTCTCAATCAGCTCCAGCACGTTTTTCACGTAGATGCGGGTCGGGGCCAGCAGGTGATCGGCCAGCGGTTTGCCGTCCAGCTCGGTGGTCAGCGGGTCGCAACCGCTCACTTCGAGGATTTTACGCACCAGAGAGTAGCCGTTAGAGTGCGGACCGCTGGAGGCCAGCGCAACCAGCACATCGCCGTCTGCCACTTTGCTGCCGTCGATAATTTCTGATTTTTCTACCACGCCGACGCAGAAGCCTGCGACGTCATAATCTTCACCGTGATACATGCCCGGCATTTCAGCGGTTTCACCGCCGACCAGCGCACAGCCGGATTGCAGGCAGCCTTCGGCGATACCGTTAATGACGCTGGCTGCGGTATCCACGTCCAGCTTGCCGGTCGCGTAGTAATCGAGGAAGAACAGCGGCTCAGCGCCCTGTACCACCAGGTCGTTGACGCACATCGCCACCAGATCGATACCAATCGTATCGTGACGCTTAAGATCCATCGCCAGGCGAAGTTTTGTACCGACACCATCCGTACCCGAGACCAGCACAGGTTCACGATATTTTTGCGGCAGCGCGCACAGTGCGCCGAATCCACCCAGGCCACCCATCACTTCCGGGCGGCGGGTTTTTTTCACCACACCTTTGATTCGGTCAACCAGCGCATTACCTGCGTCAATATCAACACCGGCATCTTTGTAGCTGAGAGAAGTTTTGTTGGTCACGGCTTAAATCCCCACGCGATTGCATAGCTAGTAAGAAAAATCGGCGCAATTCTAACAGTCCAGGCAAACGTTTGCGAGCCTATTCTCGGCGCGGGGATCTTTTTTTCTGTGCGGGCTGTCCATGGCAACAAACTTGACTCTGTTCACGAAAATGAAACCGGTTTCGGCGATCTGCTTGCAACGGCTATCCCCTTTGCACATCATCAGACTGAAACCGGTTTCTGTAACTGTTTTTGCAGAAAATAACGCAGAATGAGGGAAAGCGAATGTCAGGATTTAAAGCAGGTTTTCTGTGGGGTGGGGCCGTTGCGGCGCACCAGCTCGAAGGCGGCTGGAAAGAGGGCGGCAAGGGCGTGAGCGTCGCCGATGTCATGACGGCAGGCGCCCACGGAGTACCGCGTGAAATCACCAACGGCGTGCTGGAGGGAAAAAATTACCCAAACCACGAAGCCATCGACTTCTATCACCGCTATAAAGAAGACATCAAACTCTTTGCCGAAATGGGGTTCAAATGCTTCCGCACCTCCATCGCCTGGACGCGTATCTTCCCGAAAGGCGACGAGCTGGAGCCGAACGAAGCGGGACTCCAATTCTATGACGATCTGTTCGTCGAGTGCCTGAAGCACGGCATCGAGCCGGTGATCACGCTTTCCCACTTCGAGATGCCTTTCCACCTGGTGACGGAATACGGCGGCTGGCGCAACCGTAAGCTGATCGACTTCTTCGTGCGCTTCGCAAAAGTGGTTTTCCAGCGCTACCAGCATAAAGTGAAGTACTGGATGACCTTTAACGAGATCAACAACCAGGCCAACTTCC
>OKDC01000053.1_pt1 | contig 36574 bp, 15 predicted proteins | sample 1610511 | NCBI WGS metagenome assembly OKDC01 (sample SAMN04436657, study PRJEB24849) | human gut metagenome | biome: human gut; feature: NICU; material: stool | host: Homo sapiens | place: USA: Saint Louis, MO | collected 2010-05-28
TTGGTGATTTTGAACTTTTGCTTTGCCACGGAACGGTCTGCGTTGTCGGGAAGATGCGTGATCTGATCCTTCAACTCAGCAAAAGTTCGATTTATTCAACAAAGCCTGCGCCAGCGTGTAACCGGCGTCTCGCACGACCGGGGAAGAGTGATGGGCGATTATGACATTGGTCGCATGCGATCTCTCTTTACTCACAACACGCTTCTTACCCCAGACAAGAAACACTAATTTTAACCGAAACGGTGACCACCATGAGTAAAGCGATTATGCAGCAGACGTATAATTTTGAAGCCCTGCACGATAAAGGACTGGCGGAACATTTTCTTAATGCAGGAAAACATCTCAGTGGTGAGGTTGAAGTGTTGGGCTCGGCAATACGCTGTATTATGCTGACCGGTGACAATCTCTCTAATAAAGAGATTATCCTGCAACTGATTCACGCCCTCGAAATTACCGAGGAGCCCGAAGCCTGCGATGTCATTCGAAATACGCTTGAAATTGTTGTCGGTTTTACGCGCGATGATATCTGATAACAAATTATTGCGCTGGTGAGTGACTGTTTTTGCTGGTGGTCGACGAGTTAAGTCTGTCGTACCACCAGCACAGTGAACCCATTAACTAAATAGCCGTACCATTCGATCCAGCTCTTCTTCTTTAACCGCCCGGGAAAGATAATAACCCTGGAAGCGTTTAACCCCTAACGCGGCAAGTTTTTCAAATTTTTCTTCGCTATCGACGCCTTCCGCAACGCATTCCCTTCCCGTCATATCGCTGTATATCTGTATCGCTTTAATAATGCTATAGTCATTGTCGTTAGCAACAAAGTGCTCAACTATATCGCGGTCAAGCTTCAGTCCATCAACGTTAATCTGTCGGATAGGTAACATAGCGTGATCTCTGGAAAAGCAATCATCCAGAAACAGCCGACACCCCTCGGCGCGTAAACGCTGGAGAGTGACAGGAATATTTGGGTCCTTTGTTACATCAATCGTTTCCGCTAATTCAAAGACAAGTTTCCCGGCCCACTGCGGCTTCAGTAACATCTCAACGGCTTTTTTCGCCATTCCCGGCAGCGCGTTCCCGGTAGCCAGCGGAGGCGGGATATTCACCGAGAAATAATATTTCCCATTGTACCTGTTGATACCTGATACGGCCGCGTGGATGACTAACGCCGTCAACTTGAGCCAGATTTCGCTATTTTTTACCCAATCCAGAAATTGGGCTGCCTTCAGAACCTGACCGTTTTTATGCCAGCGCAGCAGAATTTCGAAGCCTACTCCTTTTTTATCACCATCGGTAATAATTTGGTAAGCCGCAAAGATCTCCCGCTTATGTAACGCCTGCAAAATATCTATTTCCGCATCCGAAAATCCCTGCGCTTTATTTTTTACTGTACAGACTTCATCCCTGAAGACACGTGCATCGCTAAACCACACCCTAATAAGATATAATTTACCCAACCCCACTTTTCGATGGGTATAAATGGTTTTATCTGACAACCCTAACCTCGCAGACTGCTCTTTTATCGAAATACCCCGATAAAAATTCAGCAATACGGTTAATTCGCGTTTTGTTAAACCATGCAGGCTTTCCTTACCTTCTTTCTCAGGTCCTTCACGCAATAAACGTGACGAATCGGCATGCACGTCATAAATGTTGTCTGCACAGTCCATTACGTCTGAAATATTCGCTATCCTGATCATCGATAACGATTTGGTATTATTAACGAGACTTCTCAACGTGGCATAAAGCCATCTCTCTGGTATTGCGCCATACAGCGTCACGCTACAAATAACCGGCAGTGCATTCAGCACCGATACCAACCGCTTCAGGCTTTCAAGAAAGGCAGCGACGTCGCGACCAGGAAAAACAGAAATCTCAGGGTGTTGATTTTGCATCATTTTTTGAACATCACCTGAGCAAACTTCATCCTCTTCAAAATGGAGCCGCGTGGCGTTTACGCCACGAGACTTGAGAAGCAGGCTATAACCCTCGAAGGTGAAACCGCAGGCTGAAATAACAAACCGTTGCTTGTAGCACGTACCTTGTATAAAAGGTAAATTTTGAGACATAACCTGCTCCTGAGAATGCCAATAGTATTCTCACCTGTAATTAAAACCAATATTCCCTGTCGCGTTGAATAATTTTATCGCACCCTGCCTGGTTAAGAAACCGTTATCAATGTTATACACATGAACATCTTTGCGTTAATCAACCGACTCATCCATATGCAGCATAAATATTACTTTCTTTTCATATAACGACAGTAAATATGCACTTCTCAAGGTATAATGAAAATTCCGAAAAAGAAGACCGGACACTTCATCTTATCGGCTCAGACAAAAAGAGAAAATGCTATGGATAATCACATCTCATCCAGGGCTTTGCTACATCGAAGGGATGTCATTAAAAACAACCCGCGATTTGGTGAAGCTATAACAGAACACTACAGAATTAATGATGCCATTTATAAAAAACAACCCTTGTTCTACAAAACGATGCTTCAGGAATCACGCTTCAACATAATACTGTCCATGTGTTGTTTTGTTTTTGGCAATCAGGCTGAGTCAGTTTCAGAGATTAAGGCGCTATGCACCCGCTATAATATCGCCAGCCCTAACAGCGTTATCGCGATCATCACCATACTTAAAACCACCGGGCGAATTAAGACCTGGCGCTGTACTGAAGATCGCCGAAAAACAAAAATCGCGCCGACGGAAAAAGGACTCGATGAGCTTAAACGCTATATGTCCGGGGCGTTTACGCCTGTCAGCATTCTTTATCCGGCATTCAACATTAATGTTAATCTTCTGGACAATGACATTCTGAGGCACAACTTTTTCCGACGCGCCGCAGAGTACCTTTTCCGCGGATTAACATTCAGGAAAGTGCTTCCGGAGGTGGGTTTATTTATTGATAAGGATGGTGGCCGAATGATTATGCTCTATCTCTACTTGCAGGCCATTAAAAACAAAACAGCACACGGTGCCATAATAGCGTATTCAGCCAGCACACTGGCAAAAGAATTTTTCGTCTCGCGTATTCACGTCAACCGCATTATCAAATCGGCGCAGGAGGCAGGTTATCTTAAAGATCGCGGCGATGGCCGGATGTCAATTTACCCGGCCTTTATCGAGCCGGTCGAAAATTATGCCGGATTATATTTTGCCTATGTTACACATTACATCAACGTGGTGCCAAAAGAACGACGCCATGCTGTCAACATGACGTCTACACTCTGATCTTACGGGCGTTCGGTTTGCTGAACGCCTTTTTTATCGCTCGCGCAGCGCCTCTTTCGCCTTATTCAACGGTTTCAGCAGATAATCAATGACGGATTTACTGCCGGTTTTGATATCAACCGTGGCTATCATGCCCGGGAACACCGGAAATTCCTTGCCCTGCCTGTTGGTCAGATGGTTACTGTCAGTACGAATATAAACGCGATAATAATAAACATCCCGTTTCACCTCGTCCTGAAGGGTATCCGGGGAGATCATCGTCACCTCCCCTTCCAGCCCGCCGTAGATCGAGTAGTCATAGGCGGTGATTTTCACCAGCGCTTTTTGCCCGGGATGGATAAACGCGACATCGCGCGGCGAGATTTTCGCTTCTATCACCATCTGGTCATCAAGCGGTACCAGGCTCATCAGTTTGCCGTTCGGCGGGATCACCCCGCCCACCGTCGTCACGTCAATGTCCTTCACGATGCCACGCACCGGCGCATTAAACGTTAAGCGGGTGAGTGAATCTTCGCGCCCTTTCATGACCGAACGCTGCGCTTCCATTTCCGCGTTCGCTTTCGCCAGTTCTTCGCGGGCGCGAACGTAGTACTGGTTTTTCATCTCGGTGATTTTGCTCTCCAGCTCATTTTTTTGACGTTCAAGGCGTAAGACTTCGACCTTACTGGCCGCCCCCTGCGTCACCAGCGGGCGCGTTAATGCCAGTTCACGCTGCACGAGATCCGCTCCCTGGCGTAAACCCGCCAGCCCTTTTTCAAGGCTTTCGCGACGTGACTGATAAAGCGCCGTTTCCTGTTTAACCAGCTCAACGTCGTCATCCAGCTCTGCCGGGAAGACCAGCGCGGTGTCGTTCACCTCGGCATTCAGACGCGCGGCCGTCGCCATCGCAGCGTTTAATCGAGACTCGCTCTCCAGCACGCTGGACTCGGTTTTCGTCCGGTCCAGCTGGGCAAGCTGTTGACCACGCTCGACGATATCGCCTTCGCGTACCATCAGACTGTGGATTATCCCCCCTTCCAGGGACTGGATCACCTGCTCGTGGGAGGACGGGATCACCTTGCCGCTGCCCGTCGTGACCTCATCCAGCTGGAACAGGCTGGCCCAGGTAATAAACACCATCAGCAGGGCAAACAGCGACCATGCCACCAGCGACGATCGCGGCAGGCGGGGCTCCTTCAGCCGGCTGTTAAAGCGGGAGAAATCATTCATGCCACGCCCTCCGTTTTCAGTTTAACCGTGCGCTGCGGCGCCTGCTGTGGGGCCATTCCGTGCTGGCGTAAAATGGCATCACGAGGGCCATCCATCACCACTTTGCCGTTTTCCAGGACGATGATGCGGTCAACCAGGTCCAGAATCGGCAGGCGATGCGTCGCCACCACCAGCGTCCGGCGCTTACCGAGCCACTGGTGCAGATGCTGGATAAACTGCTTCTCGCTGACCTCATCCAGCCAGGCGGTGGGTTCATCCAGCAGCAGAATATTCGGCGAGGTGATCAGCGCGCGCGCCAGCAGCAGCGCCTGACGTTGCCCGCCGGAAAGCCCCGTTCCGCCCTCGTTGATGATGGTGTTCAGCCCCATTTTCTGCTTGCGCACAAACTCCAGCGCGCCGCTGTTGACCAGCGCCTGATGGATTTCCTCGTCTGTCGCCAGCGGATTACCCATCAGGATGTTGTCGCGTACGGAGCCGAAGAACAGCCGCGCCTGCTGACTGAGCAGCTGCATGTCGCGGCGCACGTCGGCCGGGTCAAGATGATTAAGAGCAATATCGTCCAGCAAAATGCTGCCCTGCTGCGGCTCCTGCATTCCCGCCAGCAGATGCAGCAAGGTGCTTTTCCCCGAACCATTCCGCCCGAGCACCGCCACGCGCTCCCCGGCGCGAATGCGCAGTTTGCTGATATTCAGCACGGTGAGCTTCTCTTCTTCGTCGTAATAAAACCCGACGTCGTCCAGCCGGTAATCACCGCGCAGGTGGGCTTTATGCACTTTTTTGCCGTGCTGGGGATCGTCAATCGGGCGCTGCATCAGGTCATCCAGCCCCTTGCGGGCCACCTTTGCCGACTGCCAGCGGGAGAGCACGCCGGAAATCTGCGACAGCGGCGCAATGGTCCGGGACGCCAGAATCGAGGTGCCCACCAGCGCACCGGTGGTCATGTCGCCGCTGATGACCAGATAACACCCCACCAGCAGCACCACGGCGTAGACGATAGACTGCACCTCCTGGGTCCAGGTCAGCAGCAGCCCCGTCAGCCAGCGCTGCTTCATGCCGACGCTCGCGGCAACGTCATTGGTGTTATTCCACTGGTTCTGAAACCGCTGCTCGGCGCGCATCAGCTTGATGTCCTCAAGCCCCTGCACCGCTTCCACCAGCGTGGCGTTACGAATCGCCGATTCACGCATCCCTTCGCTGGAGAGTTTTCCCAGCGGGCGCTGCACCAGCAGGCCGGGAATGAGCAGCAGCGGTACGGCCAGCAGCACCACCAGCACCAGCGGGCCGCCAATCATCCACAGAATGAAGACGAACAGCAGGAAGAACGGCAGATCGGAGATAGCGGCAATGGTGGTGGAGGTGATCAGCTCCCGCACCGACTCCAGCTCGCGGATCTGGGCGATAAACGACCCGGTCGATTTCGATCGCGCGCCGTTTTTAATCCTCAGGGCGTGGGCAAACACGCGCTCGGAAATACGCAGGTCGGCGCGTTTCCCTACCACGTCCGAAATATGCACCCGCAGCATGCGCATGATGAATTCAAACACGATGGCGATCATAACACCGCCAAACAGCACCCACAGCGTGGCCTCCGACTGGGACGGCACCACCCTGTCATACACCTGCATGGAAAAGACCATGCCGGAGAGCGCCAGCACGTTGGCGACCAGCGCCACCAGCATAATGTCGCTGTAACGACGCCAGTCTTTCAGCGCCAGCTGCCAGAACCAGTTTTTCTCATAGGGTTTGATGTAATCATCCACGCGCGCATCCGGCGTGGACTCCAGGGGACGCAGCACCATCAGCCCCTTTAACCGCGTACCGAGCTCGTCGCGCGTCAGCGTTGTCTCCAGCCCCCCGTCGCCGCTAAACTGCACGCTGACGTTCCCGTCGTTGTCCATACGGTTGATGACCGCAATTTGCCCGCCGGTAAACTCCGCCAGCAGCGGTAAGCGCCAGGGATCGAGCGATACGGCTTCCGCCGCCACCCAACGCATCCCCAGCCCAAGCTGGCGCGCCATCTCCTCCAGCACCAGCTGGCGTGGCGACTGGCTTTCATGGTTAATCGTGACCCGAACATGCTCCGCCGAAAAATCCAGCCGATAGTATTTCGCGATGATGAGCATGCCCTGCAACCAGGGTTCGTACTGTGGATGTGTCTTCATAATCTCCGGGTTAACGCAATTCGTTAAAGAAACGCCAAAAGGCCGCGAGGATCCCTCCCCGCGGCGGTGTTTTACGCAATTAACAATTGATGATTCGCCAGCAGCGTCGCCAGATCCGTCTGCACCCCGTTCAGCGTCACCAGCGTGGTGGGCGAGAACTGACCGCCGGTGCCGTCCAGGTCAACCTGGATCTCGGTGTTGCTGCCGTTCTGCACCACGCGGATATAGTCGGCGATGTTGCCTGCGCTGCTGTCCAGCGTCGCCACGCCGTTGACGTAGCTCGCCGAGCCGGTGCCGGTATAGCCGCTGTCGGAAAGCAGGTCGCGCAGATCGATACGGTCCGTATCCGCCGTCCCTTCCCAGGTGCCGACGGTAAAGCCGTTCACCACATCGCTGCCGTTGCCGCCCGTCGCGTCAGACGCGTTGATCAGCTTATAGAGCAACGTATCGTGACCGCCGCTGCCGATGTTGAAGGTGTCGTTTCCGCCCCGGCCTTCAAACTGGTTATCACCGCTGTTGCCGGTGATCACGTCGTCGTAGTCGGAGCCGTTGATGCCTTCAATATTCAACAACCGTGTGGTACCGAAACCGGTGTCCTGCGCCGTTGAGAGGCGCAAATCAACGGTTATCCCAGAGGTGGCATTACGGTAATCCACCACGTCCATGCCGCCGGTATTGCTCCAGGTGTCGTAGTCGGAATGGGTATTCCAGCCGCCGGAGCCGTTATAGGTATAGGTCCCATCCTCTGCGATAAAGGTGTCGTTATACCCGGTACCGGTAAGGGTTCCGCTGTGGCCGCCAGTGGCCGCTTCAGCGGTGAGAACATAACCCTCTTTGCCGTTGCCCGCGTCCAGGCCGGTCCAGGTGACGTTATCCGACACGCCGTTGGTGATCTTCACGATCTCCGCCGAGTAGGTTTCGTTCGGATCCAGCCCGTAGAAACTCACCAGCGCAGAGGTATCGTTCGAGCCAATGCCGGACTGGGCGTTGATGATCTGCGAGGCCACCAGTACGCCCGCAGCGTTATACAGATTGACCGTGTTGCCGTAGTAGGCGTTGATGCCCTCGCTATCGACAATGTGCAGATGCATCGCGGTACCGTCAGCGATCTCCGCATTGTTCTGCACCAGCACCACCTTGCCGTTCTGCTGAGACACCAGAAGATCCTGCGCACCGTCCCAGTTGTAGTCCACCGCGGCCACACCGGTAACGTTCGCCAGGCCGGAAGCCAGCTGGCTTGAGGTCCAGGTTGAGCCGTAGCCGTTGTTGGTGAACAGGGTCGCCGTCTGTGAGCTGCCGTAGGTGCTGAGCTTGATGATGTCCATCTGCCCGTCACCGTTCCAGTCTACCGCCACCGACAGATAGCCCGCCGAGGCGTTAGAGGCTTCTACCGCGCTCTTGGTCGTAGAAAGCTGTCCTGCACCGTTGTTGTAGTAAATCACCCCGCCGGTGTTGTTGTAACTGCTGCCCAGGTACAGATCCATGTAGCCATCGCCGTTGAAGTCCGCCCACGTCATGGAGGCCGCCGTGGTGGTATTCGCCGCGTTGGCCACAAACACGTTGGTCAGGTTCTGGCCAATGGAAAGCGTACCGTTCCCGTTGTTGGTAATCACGGTGAGCGAGTACGCCCCGCTGCGGTTGGTGTGCTGCACGATGTCCACGGTACCGTCGTTGTTCAGGTCGACGCCGGAGATTTCACGCCCGGAATCGAACTGGCCGTAGAATCCACCTTCCCCGCCGGTGCCGTCCGGCGACAGAACGCCGTTGGTGTTCACCAGGTAGGTCAGGGAGTCCATACCGGCATCGCCGTACGCCAGATCAAGATAGCCATCGCCGGTTTTGTCGTAGGCAATTACGCCGCCGTACCAGATGGTGGTCCCCATCGCCAGCTGGCTGGCGGTGTAGCTGCTGCCATCGTAGGTCCACATCACCTGCGTAGAGCCCGCGTAGGTGTTCTCAGTTGCGAAAATATCCTGGGTGCCGTTACGGTCAAAGTCAGCTGCCGTCTGGCTCACCACGTAGTAGCTACGGGTGTTAGTTAACGTATTCCCGGCATAGGTTGAATCATCGCTGCTGGAATAAGACTGTCCGTTAGCAATGATATTCCACAGCCCGCTGCTGTTTATGCCGAGAGTCATGGTTGAGTTGTTGCTGTTCCCCGCCGTGGTCGCCCAGTCGGTATTCACCGAGGTGGTATCGATCACCAGGCTGCCGGTTGCCGTACCGGTGGTGTTACCGTTGCCCGCGCTACTCTTCACCTGCGCGGTTACGTCGTAACTCGCCACACTCAGGGCATCGCTGTCCGGGATCTGTAGATACCAGGTATTGTGATCCGGGTCGATTACCACCGCGCCGCCGGTCTGCGACGTATAGGTTTTCCCGTTCACCATCACCACCAGGTATTCCCCGTTCACCAGGTCCGCAGACACCGTGCCATTAATAATTGGCGTGGTATCCGAGGTGGTCTGGGCAGTAATCGCCGCCGTGGTGGTCGGGATGCTGGTATCGACATTCAGCACAAAGCCATCCGATTCCGTGTAGTTACCGGCTTTGTCGGTGACGCGCAGAATGTAGGTGTGATTCCCATCGAGCAGGCCGTTGTCCTGATAGGACCAGCTTGCGCTGCCGTTCATCGTCACCTGACCCAGCAAGATCCCGTCCCGGTAAAGCTGCACGATTTCGCCGTCTTCCGGAGCGCGGTTAAGCGTACCGTTGATCAGCGGCGAGGTATCGTCCGTCGCGACTGATGCGCCGTACGTGCCCGTACGTTCACCTTCCCCGTCGGTATAGCTGACCACCGTACCCACCGTGTCAGGCGGCGTGGTATCAACCGTTACCACCTGCGACGAGGTTGAGCCGACGTTGCCCGCCTGGTCGATGATCCGCACCTGGTAGGTGTAATCCCCGTCAGGCAGATCGCGGGTATCCGTATAGCTCCAGCGCTGATTAGTCACCGTGGCGTCAACCCAGGTGTTTCCGCCGTCGAGGCTGATCTGCACCCGCTCATCGCTCGCCAGCGCGCTGCCCAGCGAGCCGTTGATCGTCAGCGAGGTGTCCATGGTGATGAAATCACTCCCGGACTGCCCGGTATCTTCGCTGATGCTGTCAATGGTGATGCCGTACTGCGGCGCCTGGGTATCCACCGTCACGTCCTGCGTGGTGGTGGCCCCGACGTTGCCAGCCTGATCGACAACCCGCACCTGATAGCGGTAGTCGCCGTCGGCCAGGGTGCGCGCGTCGGTATAACGCCACTGAGTACCGCTGACCGTGGCGTAAACCCAGGTGGTGCCGCCATCCATGCTCACCTGCACATACTCACCCGCCCCGAGTTCGGCCCCGAGCGTCCCGTTGAGCGTGTACGAGGTCGAACTGGTCAGGAAGTCGTTATTGTCGAAGCCGGTATCGACGGTGATGTTATCCACGGTCACCGTAATCGCCGCATCCGGCGCGACCGTATCGACCGTCACCTGCTGATGAGCGCTGGCACCCACGTTGCCCGCCGCATCCACTACGCGAACGTAGTAGTCATAGGTCTGGTTACCCAGCGTGCGCCCGTCCACGTAGTACCAGCTGTTGCCGGTGACGATCACGTTCTGCCAGGTGACGCCGCCGTCGATGCTGATCTGGGCATATTCGCCGTCGGCCAGCGTTGCGCCGAGCGAGCCGTGCAGCGTCAGGGAGGTATCATTGGTGATAAAGTCGCTGCTGCTCAGGCCGGTATCGTCGCTGATGCTGTCGATAGCGATCGTTTTGCTGGCGTCCGGCGCGACGGTATCAATGGTCACCACCTGGCTGGTAGTGGCGCTGATATTCCCCGCGTCGTCAATCACCCGCAGCTGATAGTTGTAGTCTCCGTCGGCCAGCGTGCGGCCGTCAACGTAGGTCCAGCTCAGGCCGCTGACGCTGACGTCAGTCCAGGTTGCGCCACCGTCGAGGCTGATCTGAGCGTGGTCACCGCTGCCCAGGGCCGCGCCGAGCGTCCCTTTCAGGGTGATCTGGCTGTCGCTGGTAATGAAGTCGCTGTCGGACAGGCCGGTATCCTGCGAGACGGAATCCACGGTAATGGTCGCCGCCGCAGGCTTGGTCAGATCGATTACCACGTCCTGGCTGTCCGTTGCCCCAACGTTGCCCGCATTGTCGATCACGCGCACCTGGTACTGGTACGTACCGTCGGTCAGGGTGCGACCATCGGTGTAGCGCCAGGTGGTGCCGGTGACGGTCAGATCAATCCAGGTGGTACCGCCGTCAAGACTGATCTGCGCCTTCTCGTTATTGCCGAGCTGCGCGGTCAGGGAACCGTTGACCACCACCTGGCTGTCGTTGGTGATGAAGTCATTCGCGCTGAGGCCGGTATCGTTTTGCAGGGAATCAATGCTGATCCCCATCGACGGCGCGGTGAGATCCACGGTGACAGTATGGTTATCGCTGGCGCTGTTGCCGATGGCGTTGTTCACCTGCGCGTTAATCACGTACGAACCGCCGTCCGCCAGCGCGGTCACGTCTGCGCTGCCGACCGTATAGCTCCAGGTGCCGTCATTTTGAACGGTAGCCGTGTAGGTTTTACCGTTAAGCGCGATGGTCACCGTCTGGCCCGTTGGCGCGTCGGTGGTGCCGCTGATAACCAGCGGCGTGCCGTGCTCGGCGGCGTTGACGATATCGTCCTGCGCAAAGGTGTTAATGGCGATGGTCGGCACGTCGCCGTTCAGCGTCACGTCGTGCGTTGCGCTGCCCGGGTTACCCGCTTTATCGCTCACCGTTGCGGTAAGGGTGTAATCCCCGTCGCTCAGTCCGAGGAAGTCGCGTCCCGGCACGAAGACGGACCAGGAGCCATTCGCCGCCACGGTCGCCTGATAGCTGTGGCCGTTGAAGGAGACGGTCACCGTCTGGCCCTGCTCCGCGGTGGTGGTCCCGCTGATGGTCTGCCCCGCCAGCTGTTCGGCGTTGTTGATGATATTGTCATCGGCCACGGTGCTGATAGTCACGGCTGGCGCAACGGTATCGACCGTTAAGGTATGCGTCGTCTGGCCGTTATTACCCGCCTTGTCGTTCACCGACGCCGTGACCGTCAGCGCGCCTTCGCTCAGGTTGGCAAGATCGGCGGCCGGGACGTCGAGCGTCCAGGTGCCGTCGTTTGCCACAAGCGCAGTGTAGGTTTTCCCGCCCAGCGTGACGGTCACCGTCTGGCCTGCTTCCGCGCTGGAAGAGCCGTGTACGGTGAGCGGCTGCTGGGCTTCCGCCGCATTCAGCACGTCGTCGCCTGACAACGTGTTCACGCTAATCACCGGCGCGGTGGTGTCCACGCTGATGGTGTGCGTCGCCGAGGCGCTGTTCCCGGCGCTGTCCTGCGCCGAAACAGTAACCTGATAGCGCGCGCCGTCGGCCAGGGCGCCCACGTCGGCGGCCGGTACGGTGGTTGTCCAGGAGCCATCGCTCTGGATAGTGGCCGTATAGCTCTTACCATTCAGGGTGATAGTGACCTGCGTGCCGTTAGCAAACTGCGCGCTGGAGCCGTTGATGAGCAGCGACGCGCCCGCTTCTGCCGCATTGATCACGTCATCACCGCTGAGGGTATTGACGGTCAGCGCGACCGATGCGGTATTTACCACCACGTCATGGGTCTGGGTACTGCTGTTGCCCGCGCTGTCGGTGATTGTCGCGCTGAGGGTCACGGTGCCGTCGGTCAGGGCAGAAATGTCGCTGGCAGGAACGCCCACGCTCCATTTGCCGCTGGCGTCTACGGTGGTGGTGTACTGGTTCGAACCTATCGTGATAACCAGCTTATCGCCGACGCTGGCGCCGGTTGCGGTGCCGCTGACGATCTGCGCCTGCCCGTGCTCCACGCTGTTGATGACGTCATCACCCGCCACGACGTTAAAGCTGACGCTCGGCGGCGTGGTATCGAGCGTAATCGCTTTCCCCGCGCTGCCCGGGTTACCTGCGGCGTCACTCACGCTCACCTGCACGGTGTAGCCGTTATCCGCCAGCGTGGACAGATCGGCGGCTGGCACGCTCACGCTCCAGATACCGCCCTGCTGAACCTGCGCGGTATAGCTCTTACCGCCCAGCGTCACGGTGACCGTCTGACCGACTTCAGCCGTGGTGGTGCCGGAAATGGCCACGCCCGCAGCCGCTTCGCTGCCGTTGATCACGTTGTCACCAGCCACCGTGTCAATCGTCACGGTTGGCGCCGTGGCATCGACGCTGTACTCCCGGCCCGCAGACGCGCTGTTGCCGTTCACATTGGTGACGCTCACCTGCACGCTGGCGTCGCCGTCTTTCAGACCCGCAAGATCCGAGGAAGGTACGGTGGCCGTCCAGTTGCCGTCGGCATCGACTTTGGCGGTGTAAGACTTGCCGCCAAAGGTGATGGTCACGGTCTGGTTCTCTTCCACATTGGAGGTGCTGCCGGAAAGCACCAGATCCGCGCCTTTTTCTGCCGCGTTAATCACGTCGTCGGTGGCGATGGCATCAATGCTGATCGCCACGGCTGCCAGATCGACGGTGACGTCGTGGCTGATGGTGACCGGGTTGCCCGCCGTGCTCTGGCCCGCTACGGTGACGGTCACCGTGCCTGCGGCCAGAGCCCCCACGTCTGCCGCCGGGATCGCCGCGGTCCAGGAGCCGTCTGCCAGTACCGACGCGGCATAGGTTTTGCCATTCACGGTGACGGTGAGCGTAGTGCCCGCCGCCAGCCCGTCGCTTGAGCCGGAGACGATAAGATTCTGACCATGCTCAATGCTGTTGATCACGTCGTCGCCCGCCACGGTATCGACGCGCAGCCCCGGCAGGCTGGCGTCGATAGTGATATCGCGCTCGCCCGTTCCCGTATTGCCATGGTCATTAGTGACGGTCGCTGACACCGTTAAATCGCCGTTGCCCAGCGCCGTCAGGACGGAATCCGGCACGTTGACGGACCAGCTGAGATCGCTCTGCACCGTCGCGGTATAGGTGTTGCCGCCGATGTTCACCGTCACGGTGTTACCGATGTCCGCGTTCGCCACCTTACCGGTAATGGTCTGGCCTGCGGCCACTTCCGCCGCGTTGATGACGTTGTCCCCCGCCACGGTGTTGATGGTGACGGTTGGCAGCGCGGTATCGACAAGCAGGTTCGCCGTAGTGCTGATGCTGTTGCCCACGCCGTTGGTGGCCGTCGCGCTCAGGGTGTAGCTGGCTTCACCGAGGCCTGACAGATCCGCAGCCGGAACCGTCAGGCTCCAGGTGCCGTCTGAGCCAGTCGTCGCCGTGTAGTTTTTACCGTTCAGGGTCACGGTGACCATGGTGCCTTCCGCCAGGTTAGCGCTGGTGCCGCTGACGCTCAGATCCTGCCCTTTTTCTACCGCATTCAGGACGTTATCGCCGCTTATGGCGTTGAAGCTTACCGACGGCAGACCGGTATCGACGGTCACATTATGCGTGCCGCTGCCGGTGTTGCCCGCCGCGTCGGTGACTGACGCAGTGATGGTCGCGGTACCGTCGCTGAGGCCGGAAATGACGTTGGCCGGGACGCCCACGCTCCAGTTACCCGCCGCGTCCAGCACGGTGGTATACGACTGGCCGCCGATGGTGACGGTGACGGTGTCGCCCGCCGCCGCGCCGGTGGCGGAGCCGCTGACGATCTGCGCCTGATTGTGTTCAGCCACGTTAATCACGTCGTCGCCTGCCACGGTGTGGATGGTCACTGCCGGAACGGTGACGTCCACCGTCAGGGTGTGGTCCACCGACGCCGGGTTACCGGCCTTGTCGCTGACGGAGGCGGTGACCGTCACGCTGCCGTCGGTTAATCCTGCCAGATCCGCCGCCGGAACGTTCAGCGTCCAGCTGCCGTTCGCGCTGACGGTTGTGGTGTAATCTTTGCCGTTCAGCGACACGGTCACCGTCTGGCCCGCTTCGGCGGTACTGGTGCCGGAGATTGCCAGGTCAGACTGCGCTTCTGAGGCGTTCAGGATATCGTCTGTGGCAATCGTGTTGATGGTCACGGACGGCGCGGTAGCATCCACGCTGTACTCGCGGCCCGCCGAGGCGCTGTTGCCGTTCACGTTGGTGACGCTCACCTGCACGCTGGCGTCGCCATCCTTCAGGCCAGCCAGATCCGCTGACGGCACGGTGTAAGTCCAGTTGCCGCTGTCGTCCACGGTGGTGGTGTAGATCCTGCCGTTCAGACTGAGGGTCACGGTCTGCCCGGCTTCCACGTTGGTGGTCGCACCGGATAGCACCAGATCCGCGCCCTTCTCCGCCGCGTTAATCACGTCGTCGGTGGCAAGCGCATTGATGCTGATGGCAACGGTAGCCAGATCCACGGTCACATCGTGGCTGATGGTGATCGGATTACCCGCCGCGCTGTCGCCGGTAACGCTGATTTTCACGGTGCCTTCCGGCCACGCGCTCACGTCGGTGGACGGGATCGCCGCGCGCCAGGTGCCGTCTGCCAGCACCGTTGCCGCGTAATCTTTACCGTTGACGGTAACCGTCAGCGCCGTCCCCGGCGCCAGCCCGTCGCTGGAGCCTGAAACAATCAGGTTCTGCGCGTGCTCGATGGTGTTGACCACGTCGTCACCCGCCACGGTATTCACGCGCAGGCCCGGCAGGTTAGCGTCGATAGCGATCTCGCGTTCGCCGGTGCCGGTGTTGCCGTGGCCGTTGGTGACGGTCGCCGTCACGCTCAGGCTGCCGTTGCCGAGTGCGGTCAGCACGTCAGACGGCACGTTGACGGACCAGGACAGATTATTCTGTACCGTTGCGGTGTAGCTGTGGCCGCCGATAGTCACGGTCACGGTGTTGCCCGCTTCGGCATTCGCCACGGTGCCGCTCAGGGTCTGGCCTGCCGCCACTTCCGCCGCGTTGATGACGTTGTCGCCCGCCACGGTGTTGATGGTGACGGTTGGCAGCGCGGTGTCGACAAGCAGGTTCGCAGAACTGCTCACGCTGTTGCCCACGCCGTTGGTGGCCGTCGCGTTCAGGGTGTAACTGGCCTGACCGAGACCGGCCAGATCCGCAGCAGGAACCGTCAGGCTCCAGGTGCCGTCTGCCGCAGTCGTCGCCGTGTAGTTTTTACCGTTCAGGGTCACGGTGACCAGGGTGCCTTCCGCCAGGTTGGCGCTGGTGCCGCTGACGCTCAGATCCTGGCCTTTTTCAACGGCGTTCAGGACGTTGTCATCGCTGATGGCGTTGAAGCTGACCGACGGCAGACCGGTATCGACGGTCACATTATGCGTGCCGCTGCCGGTATTGCCCGCCGCGTCGGTGACTGACGCAGTGACGGTCACCGTACCGTCGCTGAGGCCTGAAATCACATTCGCCGGAACGCCCACGCTCCAGTTACCCGCCGCGTCCAGCACGGTGGTATAAGTCTGGCCGCCAATCGTGACGGTGACGGTGTCGCCCGCCGCCGCGTCGGTGGCGGAGCCGCTGATAATCTGCGCCTGATTGTGTTCAGCCACGTTAATCACGTCGTCGCCTGCCACGGTGTGGATGGTCACTGCCGGAACGGTGACGTCCACCGTCAGGGTGTGGTCCACCGACGCCGGGTTACCGGCCTTGTCGCTGACGGAGGCGGTGACCGTCACGCTGCCGTCGGTTAATCCTGCCAGATCCGCCGCCGGAACGTTCAGCGTCCAGCTGCCGTTCGCGCTGACGGTTGTGGTGTAATCTTTGCCGTTCAGCGACACGGTCACCGTCTGGCCCGCTTCGGCGGTACTGGTGCCGGAGATTGCCAGGTCAGACTGCGCTTCTGAGGCGTTCAGGATATCGTCTGTGGCAATCGTGTTGATGGTCACGGACGGCGCGGTAGCATCCACGCTGTACTCGCGTCCCGCAGACGCACTGTTGCCGTTCACGTTGGTGACGCTGACCTGCACGCTGGCATCACCGTCTTTCAGACCGGTCAGATCCGCAGACGGTACCGTGGCGGTCCATTTACCCTCAGCGTCCACCGTGGCGGTGTAGCTCTTGCCGCCGAAGGTGATGGTGACGGTTTGATTTTCCTCCACGTTCGAGGTGGTGCCGGAGAGCACCAGATCCGCTCCCTTCCCGGCGGCGTTGATCACGTCGTCGGAAGCGATGGCGTCAATGCTGATGGCGACATTTGCCAGATCCACCGTCACATCATGGTTGATAGTCACCGGATTGCCCGCGCTGCTCTGGCCTTCAACGTTCACGGTGACCGTGCCTGCGGCAAGGGCACTCACGTCCGTAGAAGGGATCGCCGCGCTCCAGGTGCCGTCTGCCAGCACGGTGGCCGGATAGGTTTTGCCGTTTACGGTGACGGTCAGCGCTGTGCCCGCCGTCAGGCCGTCGCTTGAACCCGTGATAATCAGATTTTGTCCGTGTTCGATGCTGTTAATCACGTCATCGCCCGCTACGGTGTCCACGCGCAGGCCCGGCAGATTCGCGTCGATAGTAATATCGCGCTCGCCGCTGCCGCTGTTGCCCACGCCGTTCGTGACGCTGGCGGTCACGGTCAGATCGCCATTGCCCAGCGCGGTGAGCACAGATTCCGGTACGCTGACGGACCAGCTGAGATTGTCCTGTACGGTTGCGGCGTAGCTGTGGCCGCCCACAGACACAGTCACGGTGTTGCCCGCTTCGGCATTCACCACGGTGCCGCTAATGGTCTGGCCGGTTGCCAGCTCCGCGGCGTTGATCACGTCGTCGCCCGCCACGGTGTTGATGATGACGCCAGGCAGCACGGATTCCACGTTCACGGTGTGCGAGGTGCTGGTGCTGTTGCCGACGCTGTCCGTTGCGGAGGCCGACACGGTGTAAAGCGCTTCACCCAGTTGCCCCACCTCGCTCGCCGGAACGGTTGTGGTCCATTGGCCATTGGTATCCACCGTGGCGCTGTACGCTTTGCCGTTGAGCATCACGGTGACCACCGCGCCCGCTGCCAGCCCGGAAGCCGTACCTGTGATGGTCAGATCCTGCGTTTTCTCGCTGCTGTTGATCACATCGTCACCGGACACGGTGTCAATGGTCAGCACCGGCGCGGTGAGATTGACTTCAACCTCGTGCGTCGTGCTGTTGCTGTTTCCGGCCTTATCGGTCAGCGCCGCTGTGATGGTGTGATCCCCGGCGGTCAGGGCACTCACGTCCGCCGCAGGCACGCCCACGCTCCACCTGCCGGAAGCGTTCAGGGTCGCGGTGTAATCTTTGTTATTGATGGTGACAGTCACCACGTCGCCCGCCGCCGCACCGGTCACGGACCCGGTGACAATCAGCGCCTGCGCATGCTCGGCGCTGTTGATCACGTCGTCCTCGGAAACGGTGTTAATGGTCAGCTGTGGCACCGTGGTATCCACCAGCACATCGCGATCCGCCGAGGCCGGGTTACCCGCCTTATCCGCGACGGCTGCCGTGATGGTGTAATCGCCGTCGGTAATCGCGCCGACATCCGCAGACGGTACGGTGACGCTCCAGCTGCCGTTCGCCTGTACGGTGGTGGTGTAGTCCACGTTGTTCAGCGTGACGGTCACGGTCTGACCCGCTTCGGCGTTGGTTACGCCGTTAATCACCAGATCCTGCTGCGCTTCGGCCGCGTTGATGATGTTGTTGTCGCTGACGATCTCGATGGACACCGTCGGCGCGGTGGCGTCCACGCTGTACTCACGGCCCGCCGAGGCGCTGTTGCCGTTCACGTTGGTGACGCTAACCTGCACGCTGGCGTCGCCGTCTTTCAGGCTACCTAAATCGGCAGACGGTACGGTCGCCGTCCAGTTGCCACTGGCATCAACCGTCGCGGTGTACAACTTGCCGCCGAAGGTGATGGTAACGGTCTGGTTTTCTTCCACGTTGGTGGTCGAGCCAGACAGCACCAGGTCCGCGCCTTTCTCAGCCGCGTTGATTACGTCGTCCGAGGCAATCGGGTTAATGCTGATGGCGACTGCCGCCAGATCCACTTTCACGTCGTGGCTGATAGAAACCGGGTTACCCGCCGCGCTCTGGCCGTCAACGGTCACAGTGATTGTGCCTGCGCTCAGCGCGCCGACGTCCGCCGCCGGAATAGCCGCCGTCCAGGTACCGTCCGCCAGCACGGTTGCCGCGTAGGTTTTGCCGTTGACGGTGACCGTCAGCGCCGATCCGCTCGCCAGCCCGTCGCTGGAGCCGGTGATAATCAGGTTTTGACCATGCTCGATGCTGTTGATCACATCGTCGCCTGCTACGGTATCCACGCGCAGGCCCGGCAGGCTGGCATCAATCGTGATGTCGCGTTCGCCGGTGCCGGTGTTGCCGTGGCCATTGGTCACGCTGGCTGTTACGGTGAGATCGCCGTTACCGATAGCGGTTAAGACGTCAGACGCCACGTTAACCGACCAGCTCAGATCATCCTGAACCGTCGCGGTATAGGTGTTGCCCCCGATATCGATCGTGACAGTGTCACCGCTCGCCGCGCCGCTCACTTTCCCGCTCAGGGTTTGACCGGAAGCCACTTCCGCCGCGTTAATCACGTCGTCGGTGGCAACCGCATTAATGGTGACCTGCGGCAGCGCGCTGTCGACCAGCACGCTATGGCTGGTATTCGCGCTATTACCCGCGGTATCGGTCACGCTGGCCGTCACGCTGTAGCTCGCTTCGCCCAGTACCGAGACGTTTGCCGCCGGAACGGTGACGCTCCAGTTACCGCTGGCATCGGTGGTGGCGGCGTAACTGATACCGTTCAGGGTTACGGTGATGTGGGTCCCGTCCGGCTGGTTGCTGGTGCCGGAGATCAACAGGTCCTGGCCTTTTTCGGTCGCGTTGATCACGTCGTCAACCGCCAGGGTATTGATGGCAATCACCGGCGCGGTCAGGGAGACGTCAAACGCATGCGTCGCGCTGGTGCTGTTGCCCGCTTTATCGGTGAGCGTGGCGGAGATCGTCTGATCGCCGTTAGCCAGCGCGCCCACGTCCGCCGCCGGAACGCCCACGCTCCAGTTACCGGCACCGTCCAGCATCGCGGTGTAGTCTTTGCCGTTCAGGGTCAGGGTCAGGGTAATCACATCGCCCGCCTGCGCGCCCGTCACCTTGCCGGTGACAATCAGCGCCTGGCCGTGCTCGGCAATATTAACAATGTCGTCGCCCGTCACGCTGTTGAAGGTAATCTGCGGCACGGTAGTGTCGACCAGCACGGACGCCCCCGCGCTGGCCGGGTTGCCCGCTTTATCGGACACGGTCGCCGTGACCGCCGCGCTGCCGACGGCGATCCCCGCCAGATCCGCCGCCGGTACGTCCAGCGTCCAGCTGCCGTTTGCCTGCACCTGGGCGGTGTACTGATTGCCGTTGAAGGTCACGGTGACCGTCTGGCCTGCTTCGACAGTCGACGTCCCGCTCAGGGTCAGATCCTGCGCCGCCTCTGCCGCATTCAGCATGTTGTCGCCGCTGATGGTGTTGATGGTGACCGCTGGCGCGGCGGTATCGACGCTGAATGCCTGCGAGGAAGAGGCTGTGTTGCCGTTCACGTTGGTGACGCTGACCTGTACGCTGGCATCGCCGTCCTTCAGGCCGCTCAGATCGGCAGCCGGTACGGTGCAGGTCCAGTCGCCGTTGGCATCGACCGTCGTGGTCCAGGTTTTACCCGCAAAGATAATGGTAACGGTCTGGCCCGCTTCAACGTTCGAGGAGGAGCCGGACAGCACCAGATCCTGGCCTTTTTCTGCCGCGTTCAGCACGTTGTCGTCCGTCACGCTGTTGATGCTTATCGCCACCGGGGCGAGATCGACATCCACAACGGTACCGATATTCACCGGGTTACCGGAGGTATCCTGCGCGCTGGCGCTGATGGTGAGCGACCCGTCCGGCCACCGGGAGACGTCGGCGGTCGGAACCGCAGCCTGCCAGGTGCCATCCGCCAGTACCGAGGCGGAATAACTCTTGCCGTTGATGGTCACGGTGACGGTGCTACCCGCCGCCAGGTCGGTGCTGGTGCCGGAGATAACCAGGTTCTGCGCGTGTTCAATAACGTTAATGACGTCGTCACCGGCGACGGTATCAATGCGCAGGCCGGGCAGCTGGGCGTCAATGGTGACATCCAGGGAAGACGATCCGGTATTGCCGTGCGCGTTCGTCACGCTGGCCGATACGGTCAGGTCGCCGTTGCCGAGCGCGGTTAACTGACTCTGGGTTAACGGCAGGCTCCAGGTGAGATCGTCCTGTACGGTAGCCGTGTATGTCTGCCCGCCGAGGATAATCGTGACGGTATCGCCCGATGCCGCGTTAGAAACCTTTCCGGTCAGGGTTTGCCCTGCGGCCACTTCCGCCGCGTTGACGATATTGTCGCCCGCGAAGTTGTTGAGGGTAACAACCGGCAGCGAGCTGTCTACCAGCACATCGTGCGTGGCCGCGGCGCTGTTGCCCACACTATCGGTGACGCTCGCCGTCACGGTGTAATTGGCTTCACCCAGCGCGCTCACCGCAGAGGCGGGGACGGTAACGCCCCAGTTGCCGCTGGCGTCGGTGGTGGCGGTGTAGTTGATACCGTTCAGATTAACGGTGATGGTGGTTCCTTCCGGCTGGTTGCTGGTGCCGGAAAGCAGCAGATCTTCGCCCTTCTCTGCCGCATTGATCACGTCATCCGCGGCCAGCGTGTTAATACCGATAACGGGCGTCACCGTATTGACCACCACATCCACTGAACTGCTGCCGGTGTTGCCGGATTGGTCGGTCACGGAGACGTTAATGGTCCAGGTGCCGTCCGTCAGCCCCTGAACGACGGACGCAGGCAGGCCGAGGCTCCAGTTGCCTGCCGCATCCACCACGGTGGTGTAGTCCACGTTATTAATGGTGATGGTGACCAAATCGCCCGCCGCCGCGCCGGTGACGGAGCCGCTCAGGATCTGCGCCTGAGCATGGGCCAGCTGGTTAACGGTGTTGGTGTCGGTGACGAAATCGTTGATGGTCACCTGCGGCACGGTGGCATCCACCAGCCCAACGCGGTCCGCGCTGCTGCTGTTGCCCGCCACGTCGCTGACGGTGGCCGTCACGGTGACATTGCCATCGGTCAGCGCGCCTACGTCGGCGGCAGGCACGTTCAGCTGCCAGCGACCATCCGCCTGGACCGTGGTCTGGTAAGATTTACCGTTCAGCGTCACGGTGACCGTCTGGCCCACTTCAGCGGTTGTGCTGCCGCTGAGCACCAGATCCTGCTGCGCTTCTGCCGCATTGATGATGTTGTCGTCGGTCAGGTTATCAAGCGTAATGGCTGGCGGCTGCGTATCGACGATCACCACGCGTGAAGCGTCCGCGCTGTTGCCGTTGACGTTAGTCACGCTGACGCTCACCTGCGCCCGCCCGTCGATCAGCGTTTCCATCGCGCTCGCCGGAACGGTCAGGCGCCAGGAGCCGTCCTGCTGCACCTGTGCGGTAAAGGTTTGATCCGCGAATTTCACCACCACGGTCTGCCCGGCCTCCACGCCCTGCGTCTGACCAGAAAGCGTGACATCCGCGCCTTTTTCCGCCGCGTTCAGCATATCGTCAGTGGTTACGGTATCGATGGTGACGGCCACCGCGTTCAGGTCAAGCTCGATCGGGTGTTCAGCCGCCACGGTGTTGCCCCAGGCATCTTCCGCGCTGACGCTGACGGTCATGCCTCCCGCCGTCCATGCCTGAAGGTCCGCCGCCGGCACGCCAATCTGCCAGTTGCCGCTGGCGTTAACCGTAGTGACGTATTCGACATTATTGATGGTAACGGTGATCTGTGTGCCTTCGGCCAGATGAGTGCTGGAGCCGGTGACGGCCAGATCCTGCTGCTGCTCGATGGCGTTAATCACGTCATCGCCAGAGATCGTGTTCACGCGCAGGCCCGGCAGTTCGGCGTTGATGTTGATATCACGTTCGCCGGTGCCGGTATTGCCGTGCGCATTGGTGACAGAGGCGCTGAAGGTTAAATCGCCGTCGCCAAACGCCTGGAGGTCGGCCGATGGGATCGTCACGCTCCATTTCAGGTCGCTGCCAACCGTCGCGGTGTAGCTCTTGCCGCCCACGGTGACAGAGACGGTATCGCCCGCCGCCGCGCCGGTGACGCGTCCGCTGAGGGTTTGGTCAACCGCCGCTTCGGCGTTATTGACCAGGTTATCCCCGGCAAAGGTGTTGACGATCACCTGCGGCAGCACGGTGTCTACCAGCAGATTCGCCTCGGCGGAGCCGCTGTTACCCACGCTGTCGGTGCCGCTGACGCTGACGGTGTACAGGGTATTCGCCAGATCCAGCACGTCGGAGACCGGTACCTGAACGGACCAGCGACCGTTCTCAACGGTGGCCTGATAGTTAACGTTGTTCAGCGTCACGGTGACAGCGCTGCCGTTCGGCAGATTACTGGTCCCGCTCAGGCTCAGGGGCTGCATGGCCTCCTGCGCATTCAGGACGTTATCCTGACTGATGGGGTCAAAGGTAAATTCCGGCGGGTTGCCGCTCAGCGTAATGCCGTGCGTCGCGCTGCCGGTGTTGCCCGCCGCATCGGTCACGGCGACCGTAATGCTGTGGCTACCTTCCCCCAGCGCGCCAATGACGGAGGCAGGCACGCCGACGCTCCAGCTGCCGTCCGCCTGGACGACACCGGTAAAGGTCTTGCCACCAACGGTCACGGTGACAACGTCGCCCGCTGCCGCGCCGTTCGCCTGGCCGGAAATAATCTGCGCCTGCCCCTGCTCGCTGGTGTTCAGAATGTCGTCGCCTGCGACGGTGTTGATGGTGACCACCGGCGCTGCGGTATCGACCGTGAAATCGGCGGTGACGGAGGACCCGTTACCCGCTTTGTCGCTGACGTTTACCGTCAGGGTGTGCTCGCCGTTAGCCAGCGCCTGTACTTCACTGGCCGGAAGCGTAACGGACCAGCTGCCGTCGCTGCCCACGGTCGCCGTGTGATTTTTGCCGTTCAGCGTGACCGTCACAATCTGGCCCGCTTCCGCATCGGTTTTCCCGGTCAGCGTCAGCGGCTGATTATGTTCAGCCGCGTTGATGATGTTGTCCTGGGCGATCGTGTCGACAGAGATCACTGGCGAGGCGGTATCGACGCCAATCGTCTGACTGCCGGACACGGTGTTGCCCGCCGCGTCTTTACCGCTGACGTTGACCGTCCAGGTGCCATCGCCCAGCGCCTGCGCGTCGGCAGCAGGCACCTTCACGCTCCATGCGCCGTTTGCTCCCACTTCTGCGGAATAGGTTTTACCGTTGAGCGTGACGGTAAGCGCCGTTCCCTGCGCCAGGTTTTTGCTGGTGCCGGACAGCGTAAAGCCAGCGGACTGCTCGCTGGCGTTGATCACGTTATCGCCCGCCGTGGTGGCGAGCGTCACGCTGGCATCCGCTGTAGAAACGGTTACGGTGATACTGCCCGCAGAGGTCGTTTTACTGCCGTCGATCTGCACGACGGACCAGGTATGTTCCCCGTCGGCCTGGGTCGGGAGTGTTACCGTCCAGGTGCCGTCCTTCGCAACCATGGTGCTGGCGATGGTGCTGCCGCTGCCGTCTTTAACCTGAATGGTCGCGCCCGGCTGCCCGGTACCGCTGAAGGTGGGGGTGTTGTCATCCGTGACCGCTTTTGCACTCAGCACGCCCTGCTTGTCACCCGCGTTGTCCGTCAGCAAAAATGTCGGCGTGGCGCTTTCGACTTCTTTTGTATTATCAATAACTTTGGTTTTGGTTTCACCATCGCCGCCGTGAGCCAGCAGTGCGCCGATCGCACCGCCCCCTAACGCCGCACCGGCAATCCAGCCCCACGGCGCATCGCTTAAGACGCTTCCCTGCCCCAGGAAAGGTTCAATGCTGCTAATGGGTGCAGCCTGGGCGGTTAATTCGGTGGCGGCAACGCCTGATGCTTCCCCGGCATCGGCAAATGAAATATGCGTCAGCTCCTGATTATCGTTAAATACCAGTTCTGAATGATTATGGGTTTCCGCGTCTTCGACAAAATAATTATTGCAGCGGATCACGCTGCCATCTTTCATATAAATGAGGAGGTCATTCCCCTGGCGGACATAACGCACCACGTCCTGAGCAGAACCCTGAATTTCAATCACGCTCGGTGAGGAAATAGAGACCGAGAGATTCCCTTCACCGGTTAATTTCGTCTTCTCTGCCGTTTTGCGAATGATGACATCAACAACTTTTGCGGTACTCATATTCTTCTCCTTGCAGGTGCGCGTATTCCTGTGGATATGTCCACCAGAGGGATGTAGCTATCCTTGGGAAAAATCACCCATTATTGTCTGACTTATTTCGCGCAGAAAGGCGCGCCTTTTTTTAACTTAAATCAGGTAATTTCGCGGCAGCGTTTTTCTCTATTCCGATAAGCGGCATGAGATTATCCACCGCGGAGGCGTAATTAATCGCCGCACTCCAGCCATCGTATTCAGCCATTATTTTCGCTGAGGTGGCAGACCAGACATCCTGCTCCACGCTGAGCAGATCGTTAATGCTGCGCTTGCTCAGGGTATATTCATTTTTGTAGACATCGCGGGCGCGCAACGCATTTTCCAGCTGACGTTTCCCGGCTTCCATTCGTCCTCGCGCCCCGGTCCAGTCGGCCTGTGCGACGGAGGCTTTTTGCAGGACATCAAAACGGGCCTGATCAACCTGGGACGATGCCATTGCCCTTGCGCCCTCGGCCTGACGGACGCGCGCCGAGACCGCGCCGCCCTGATAAAGCGGTGCGTCAATATTGAGCTGGATCTGATCATCCCAGTACGCGCGATTATCAGACTCATAGCGGGTGCGGCCCCCCTTCAGGCTTAAGGTCGGCCAGTGCTGAGACCTGGCGGTTTCTACGCCGTACTGGGCTGAACGCTCCATGTTCTGCGCGGCCATCACCGTTGGGATCAGTGAATAATCAATCCGATTGAGAGAGTCCGGCTCCACGGCCAGACCTCCCGGAACCGGTGAATAGCGTTCAGCCTGTATGCCAGTTAATACCGCCAGCCGCGCGCGGGCGCTGTTCAGGGACGCATTGTACTGCTCTACCGTCGCCTGCATCCCGGCAATACGGGTGCGGGTCTGAAGCTCATCAGAGGTGGAGCTTACGCCAGCATCGGCGCGGAGTTTTGCCAGCTGCTCAACGTTTTTAAGCGCCTGCACATTCTCTTTTGCCGCCTGCAACAGATCGCTGTAGCGTTTCACTTCCACATAGCTGAGGGCCGTTTTTTCCGCGACGGCAGACATCGTGCTCATCAGCTGGTAGCGATAGCTGTCACGCTGAGCTGAAGACTGGCTGATGCTGTTATTGGTCTTGCCAAAATCGTACACCAGCTGCGTCAGGCTCAGGCCCCAGGCTGCGGAATTTCGCAACGAGCCGCTCGAATCGGTGGTCTGGCTGTGGCCCGTACTCCCGTTCAGGGCTATTTGTGGCATCCAGCCACTGCGCGCTTCGTCTATTTGCGCCTGGCCGATCCCCAGCTGTGCCGCCTGCTGGCTCACGGAGGGATCACGATCGAGAGCAAAAAGAATACTTTCTTTCATCGTCATTGCCGCAACGGGAGATATCCCCGTCTGGCCGCTATTTGCATTAGCCGCAGTCACCACCAACGAAATTAAGGTCAGGGATGCAGATAGTCTGATTAACCTGTTATTGCATTTCATCTTCATAATATCCCCCGACTCCAGGTGATAGCCAAATAAATACCCAGGAAGAGGTACAAATAATTCGCCAGAAATCCCTTGCTCCTTCTCGATTAATTTGGGTAATAGTTCCCCATACCCATTTCAATTGAGATGAGAGCCGTTCATTCTCTTTTTTTCTTTTAAGAATTTACTTAAATATTTATTGATTCGCAGCATAACAAAATGTGATATGAGCAACCACACCCGTAATGTTAATGCGGTGTTACAAATAAGAAAAAAGATGGGGTTTCTGGACAAAGCGTTATAAAAGGCCTTTCAGATGAAACAAATAAACCCCCTGTAATATAAAGAAAATTCTAAAATGTCCTGGTGTACATTTTTGCGTTAATTTCACCACGAATCAGACACAAAGATTTTCAAAGAAATGTCAATTTAAGTAATCCAGCGAATAAAATTGGATTATTTTACTTTAAAAATAAAAACTAATAGATATATGCACTAATTTATAATTACAAATTAGCTAAACATTCTGGTTAGGGCTAATAATCTGGCAGCTTAAGCCAAATTTTTAAGTAAAACATAGCCATAACAACATCCCTAAAAGATACATACATGTTTTTGATGACTGATTAATGCGATATCAATAATCACACCATCAAACTGTTTTTGGATAACATCCCGCACCTGTCGCGATTCCCTTTCCTGCAAAATGCTGTAAACTGCGAGGTATTGCGACATTTTGCAGGATATTGCGCCCATGCATAAAACCGCCAGACAGAAATATGTACTTGATATCATTACTGAAAAAGGCCAGGCCAGCATTACCGAGCTGGCAGAGCGGTTGCAGGTTTCGGCGGACACCATCCGACGCGATCTGACCGACCTGGAAAAACAGGGGCTGGCGCAAAAAAACCATGGCGGCGCCATCGCGCTGAATCTCTCGACGATGACCCGAGTAAGCAGGAATACCTTGCTGCCTGAAATCAAGCAGCGGCTGGGTAAACAGGTTGCGCAATGCGTGCCTGCGGGCTCGACGCTTTTTCTGGACGCCGGAAGCACACTGCTGGCCGTTGCCGCTTTCCTTCAGGGGCCGCTGACCATCATCACCCCTTCTCTTGATATCGCCCAACAGCTGAGCGATCGGGAAGGTATCGACCTGATCCTGCTCGGTGGAAAGTGGGATCAGAAACAGCGCCTGTTTGCCGGAAGCGCCACCCTTTCCCTGCTCTCTCGCTACCGGGCGGATATTGCCATCCTTGGCGCATGCGCGATCCATGCCGAACTCGGATTGAGCGCCAGTCAGGAGGCGGATGCCGAGGTAAAGCGTGCCATGCTCACCGCAAGCCAGGCGCACTGGGTAGTCGCCGACCATCTGAAACTCAACCAGTGCGAACCGTATCTGGTGTCTGGGTTATCCGAGATTCATCAACTGTTTTTAGATCGTCCCTGGGCAGAGCTCGGGGACCATAGCGCCTTGCAGGTTACCGTTTGCGCGCATTAACGTGGAGAAGGTCATGAATAAAGTGAAGACAATGAATATTGCGCTGATCGGTTATGGTTTTGTAGGTAAGACGTTCCATGCCCCGCTGATCCAGTCCGTCGACGGCCTGAAGCTGGCGGTGGTCTCATCCCGGGATGAAGAGAAAGTGAAACGCGACCTGCCGGACGTCCTCGTTGTCGCCACGCCGGAAGAGGCCATTCAGCACCCGGATATCGACCTGGTGGTTATCGCCTCCCCTAACGCGACCCATGCGCCGCTGGCCACCCTGGCGCTTAATGCCGGCAAGCATGTGGTAGTGGATAAGCCGTTTACGCTGGATATGCACGAAGCGCGGGATCTGATTGCGCTGGCGCAAGAAAAACAGCGCCTGCTCTCGGTCTTCCATAACCGCCGCTGGGATAGCGATTTTCTCGGCATTAAGCAGGTGATTGAGCAAGGCCGTATCGGCAAGGTGAAACATTTTGAGTCGCATATCGATCGTTTCCGCCCGGAGGTTCGTGTGCGCTGGAGAGAGCAAAACGTGCCTGGCAGCGGCCTGTGGTTCGACTTAGGCCCGCACATGATTGACCAGACGCTACAGCTTTTTGGTCTGCCGCAGTCGGTACAGGGCAACATCGCCACCCTGCGTGACGGCGCGGAGATTAACGACTGGGCGCACGTGGTGCTGAACTATCCGGAACACAAAGTGGTCCTCCATTGCAGCATGCTGGTGGCGGGTGGCGTTGCCCGCTTTACCGTCCACGGCGATAAGGCCAGCGTGGTGAAAGCGCGCATCGATCAGCAGGAAGCCCAGCTGCTGGCAGGCGTCATTCCGGGTAGCGAAAGCTGGGGTGAAGACAGCGACGCTATGGTGCTGTTTAATGCCCAGGGTGAAGCCAGCGCTATCCCTGCGCCAAAAGGCGACCAGCGGCAGTACTATATAAACGTGCGCGATGCCCTGAATGACAAGATTGACAACCCGGTCCCTCCGGTAGAGGCCCTGGCGGTGATGGCGGTGCTGGAAGCGGCGGTAAAATCGTCGGAAACGGGTACAACTCAGGAACTGGACTTAACGGCGCTGGAGCGCGCGCAACTGCAATAAGCCGCAAAAAAAATGCCCTGCGGGTTCGCAGGGCATTATCGGTTACTGACGCTTTTTCGGCATCATGCGCAGCAGCGTGTTGTCCTTCCAGAAGTAGTGATGCATCAGCGCGGCAAAGGCGTGCAAACCAATCACGAAATACCCCAGATTCGCCAGCGTCACGTGCCACTCCTTTAGCGTATCCACCAGGTCAAAATTCCCCTCCGCCGCATGCGGCATCGTCAGGCCAAACGCAAACCAGTCATTTCCCCGGTTATACATCATCACCATGCCGATCAGCGGCAGCGCAATGAACAGCAGGTAGATAACCAGATGCCCGAGATGGGACAGCCCGGTGATCATCGCTTTTGGTTTCGGTTGAATAGGCGGAGCCGGGAATTTGAGGCGGATAAGCAGGCGCGCCACCATCAGCACCAGGATGCTGATCCCGCAGGAAACGTGGATCATATTAATAAGAGGACGATCGGTTCGCGGGAACCACCCTCTGAACTCCATGGCGCAATAGGCCATAATGACTAACAGAAAAACCAGCCAGTGGATGCTGATTTGCAGCCCCGTATATTTTGTGCGCATGTTGTTTCCCGATAAATAACCATTATCGCGCCAACATAACCACCTTTCCGGAAAATGTGAACCCCCTCGCATGGAGGGGGCTCCTGATTACGACTGCAAATAGACCACCTGCGTCTGCAAATACTCATTCAGACCGTGTTTACCATCCGCCCCGCCGATACCGGATTTCCGCCAGCCCGCATGGAAGCCCTGCATCGCTTCAAAGTTTTCACGGTTAATGTAGGTCTCACCGAACTTAAGCCCCTTAATGGCTTTCATGGCGACGTTCAGGTCCTGCGTATAAACAGATGAGGTTAAACCATAGTCGCTGTCGTTGGCCATTTTCAGCGCCTCTTCCAGGGTGTCGAAAGCCACCACCGGCAGCACCGGGCCAAAGGTCTCTTCGTGCATGATGGCCATATCCTGACGCACGTCCAGTAGCAGCGTTGGGGGATAAAAATACCCTTTACCTTCTGCCGCTTTACCGCCAAGGACCACTTTAGCCCCCTCCTGCACCGCGCGGGCCACCTTCTGCTCCACGCGCTCCAGCGCGGCGGCGTTGATCAGCGGCCCCATGGCAATGTCCGTTCGCTCAGCCGGATTGCCAAACTGGACGGCTTTCATTGCCTCGCCCAAACGATTCACAAAGCGGTCGTAGATGCCCTTCTGGACATAGACACGTTCCGCGCAGTTACACACCTGCCCGGTATTGATGACGCGTGAATCCACAATGGCCTTCACGGCCAGCTCGAGGTCGGCATCGTCCATCACGATGGCCGGGGCTTTACCGCCCAGCTCCAGCCCCACTTTGGTGATGTTTTTCGCCGCCGCAGCCATGATCTTTTCACCTGCCCCGACGCTGCCGGTCATGCTAACCATCGCCACTTTCGGGTTCCCGGCCAGCTCCTGCCCGACGGTTTCACCCCGTCCCAGCACCAGGTTAAAGACGCCTTTCGGCAGGCCAATCTCATCGACGATTTTGGCAAACGCAATGGCGTTGTTTGGGGTAAATTCGCTCGGTTTGATAACGATGGTGTTGCCGGTGATCAGCGCGGGGGCGAGCTTACGGGCAATCAGGAAGAAGGGAAAGTTCCACGGCAGAATGCCGGTGGTGACGCCAAGGGCACGCTTAAACACCAGAATATTCTCGCCCGGACGGTCGCTCTGAATGATTTCCCCTTCATAGCGGCGCGCCCACTCGGCCATATAGTCGATATAGTCAGCGGTAAAGTTCACTTCCACTTCCGCCAGCTGCTGGATCTTGCCGCCTTCGGCCACAATCAGCGCGCTGATTTCACTGACGCGCTCGCGGATCCCGGCGGAAATTTTGCGTAGCCAGCTGGCGCGTTCAATAGCAGGCAGCGCCTCCCAGCCAGCCTGCGCGCGCTCTGCCGCGTCAATGGCCTTGCGGGCGTCCTCGGCGCTGCCGTCGGGAATACGGGAAATGACCTCTTCCGTGGCCGGATTGATCACGTCAATCCATGCATCACCCTGCCAGGCAACAAACTGTCCATCAATATACATAGGATGTTGTACGGGTACTGTCATAACCTGCTCCTGTAATCACACTGTTTTTAACAAGTAAACGCATTGTTAAAAACTATAATTACCGGGGCAATTGCCTACTCTATGAGTCTGTTTTTGTGAGATATCTCATAAAAGAAACGGGTCAGCCCGTTTACAAAATCACAAATCGGCAACACAGGATGCCCGTTTGCGTAAAAGATGGCGCAAACGGGCAGAGCACTACAGCAGAGAACGGCTCACCAGCGCGTCGGTGAGAATGACGTCGTTTCGCAGGATCTGCCACGCGGCGTCCACGTCCGCAGGGATATCGACATGGGCAATGAAATCACGTCCCGCCGGACCGTAGCCGTTGATGTCGTCCCTGAGTCGCGGAAATTCACCCAGCACCAGCGACAAGTAGCGCTCTACCGGCCATAACCCCTCGACCGGGCCGCTGAACACCAGACCGTCGTCGCTGTTTTGCAGCACGGGCGTCAGGCCGGGATGACTCACCCATGCGGGCGATGCGGCCTCGTCGCGGCATACGCGGGCGAACGTAGCCATTGTGCGACGCTGCATCGTCGGGTCCTGCACCACCAGCACCCGGGCGGCGTTCAGTCCGGCTTGTTTCATCAACGCCCGGCTGAAGCGGGCGTTTTCGCCACAGTTGGTCGACTGATCCTCAACGTGAAGATGCTCGGCCGGAATGTTCCAGAATTCACGGGCGATGTCGGCCAGAATAGCCGCCTCAGCACGTCCGGTGGTGGGTATCCTGTTATAGCGGGGGTGTTTCGCAATCGCGGCGTAGAGGAAGGTCGTCGAGTGACCGATCCCGCCGCTGATGATCAGAGGAACACCCTGTTCAGCCGCGATTTTACAGGCAGCATCAATCGCGGGGATCACCGCGTTACCCGCCAGAATCACCAGATCAACGGGCTGGTTGTCCTGATAGTCGTCCTGAGCAAGCCACGCCCCAACGGTATTCACGGCGTCGAGGGTTGTGCCAGGCAGACAGGGGAAAAGTGCCATTGTCATCGTTACCTCCTTACAACATACAGAGCCTTCGATTATCCCCCTTTCTGCGCGTCATGCTATGGCATGAATGCTGAAAAAAACGGGCCGGAACGTTCTCAAAAAGCACTCACATTTGATTAACATGAGAAAATCGTATTCACTTGAATTATGATTTGCGTCAGCCTTAGAATCATTAGCCCGCTCACAATTCAACTTTTAGAAAGGTAAACCACGCTATGCGCCTGCCCCAACGCGACCCTTATGCTCCTCGCGAGTGGCAGCCACACGAGAAACCCGCCCTGCTGGGTTCCCCTTCCACCCCGGAACATCCGACGTCGAAACGGATCGCCTATGGCGTGGTCGGCCTGCTGGTGTGTCTGACCGGGGCGCTGGGTAACGCGGTCGTCACCGCCAATCTGCAAAATCTGCAAGGCACCTTTGGCGCCTGGTCGACTGAAATCGCCTGGTTGCCTGCCGTCTATGTCATGACCAACGTCTCCATCAACCTGCTGCTGGTAAAGTTTCGCCAGCAGTACGGTTTGCGCGCCTTTACGGAAGGCTTCCTGGTGCTGTATGTGCTGGTCACCTTTTTCCACCTGTTTGTGAACGATCTCAGCTCGGCGCTGATGGTACGGGCGGCACACGGGATGGTCGCCGCCGCGCTGAGTTCGCTCGGCATTTATTACCAGATACAGGCCTGGCCCGCGAAGCACCGGCTGAAGGCGCTGACCATCGGCATAACCGGGTCGTCGCTTGCGATCCCGCTGGCGCGGCTGTTCTCCACCGAGCTGTTACAGCTTGACGAGTGGCGCGGGCTGTACTTCTTCGAGCTGGGTCTGGCCCTGATCTCCCTGGCCTGCGTGATGGTGCTCAAGCTGCCGCCGGGCGATCGGCGTAAAGTCTTCGAGAAGAAAGATTTCATCACCTTCTTTTTGCTTGCGCCCGGCATGGCGCTGCTGTGCGCGGTTCTGTCGTTAGGGCGTCTGGACTGGTGGTTTGAAGCGCCGTGGATCGGCTGGGCGCTGGCTCTCTCGCTGGTGCTGATTGTCTCCGCGATCGTGTTTGAACATAACCGCAACAACCCGCTGCTTAATACCCGTTGGCTCTCCAGCGGCAGCATCGTCCGCCTGGGGCTGATTATGCTGCTGATCCGCATCGTACTGGCGGAGCAGAACACGGGCGTCATCGGCTGGCTGCAATATGTAGGCTTACAGAATGAACAGATGACCCATCTGGCGTGGGCTATTTTCGCCGGGATCGTCTGCGGTATCGTCACCAGCTGTCTGACGATTAAGCCCACTAAACTGGCCTGGCCGATTATCACCTCGCTGGCGCTGATGATCGTTGCCTCGCTGCTGGACAGCCAGTCCAACAACCTGACCCGGCCGGATCAGCTTATTTTCAGCCAGTTCCTGCTGGGCTTCGGCAGCGCGTTCTTCCTCGCGCCTGCGATGCTGGCCGCCATTGGCGGGGTGATCGCCGATCCGCGCAATCTGGTCAGCTTTTCCGTGATGTTTGGTATGAGTCAGAACCTTGGGGGGCTGCTGGGGTCCGCAATCCTCGGCACCTTCCAGACCTGGCGCGAGAAGTACCATTCCAGCCTGCTGGCTGACCAGCTCACCACCCTTAACCCGCTGGTGAACGAACGCATTCAGCTTTACACCCAGATGTACAAAAGCCTGATTGGCGACAGTTCCCTGCTGGGAACTCAGGCCATTACCCAGCTCCAGACGGTGACGGCGCTTGAGGCAAACATCCTGGCTTACAACGATACTTATCTCCTGACGGCGAGCATTGCCACTGCCACGCTGGTCTGGATTTTATGGCGCTTGCTACGCCTGCGCATCACCGCCCGTATGGCCCTTAAGAACGCCACTGGCAACAAGTAATGACTATTTTTCAGGAGAGGTTATGAGTCAGCAGGATGCCGCCAAAGAGCAGGCCAACACCCGCAAAAATGTGCGCGTCGTTTCCATTTTCACCGCCGCGGCTATCGGCATTGTCGGGGTACTGGTGATCCTTTATGCCTGGCAGCTGCCCCCGTTCACGCGTCATGCCCAGTTTACCGATAACGCCTACGTGCGCGGCCAGACCACGTTCATCAGTCCGCAGGTAAACGGTTACATTACCGAGGTCCATGTTCAGGATTTCGCACAGGTTAAAAAAGGCGAGCTGCTGTTGCAGATAGATGACCGCATCTATCGCCAGCGCGTCCATCAGGCCGAGGCGCAGCTGGCAATGAAAATTGCAGCCCTGAATAACAACCTGCAACAGCGCAAAAGCGCGGAAGCGGTGATTGCTAAAAACGAGGCGGCGCTGAAAAACGCCCGTGCCCAAAGTCTGAAAACCCAGGCGGATTTGAAACGCGTGAAAGAGCTGACCGCGGACGGCTCCCTCTCCATTCGCGAGCGCGATTCGGCACTGGCCAGTGCCGCCCAGGGGAGCGCCGATATCGACCAGGCGAAAGCAACGCTTGAGATGTCGCGTCAGGATTTACAAACGGTCATCGTCAATCGCGGTTCGCTGGAAGCGGACGTTGAGAATGCGAAAGCCGCGCTGGAGCTGGCGCAGATCGATCTGCAAAACACCCGCATTGTCGCGCCGCGTGACGGTCAGCTCGGGCAGATTGCGGTGCGTCTGGGGGCGTACGTCACCGCCGGGACGCACCTTACCACGCTGGTCCCGCCGCAGCACTGGGTGATCGCCAATATCAAAGAGACGCAGCTGGCGAATTTACGCGTCGGACAGCCGGTGAAATTTACCGTCGATGCCTTAAACGATAAAGCCTATCAGGGCCGCGTAGAGAGCATATCCCCGGCCACAGGGGTCGAGTTCAGCGCTATCACCCCGGACAACGCCACGGGCAACTTTGTTAAAATCGCCCAGCGCATCCCGGTACGCATTGAGGTACTCGCTGAGCCGGAGGCGTACCGGCTGCTGCGTCCTGGCATGTCGGTGCAGGTGACCATCGACACGCGGGAGGCGAAACAATGACGCTTCGCCCGATAGCTGGCCTGCTGATAATGGCTTTCCTGGCGGGATGCCAGTCGGTAGACGTTGAGCCCGCCAAATCGTCCCTGCACATACCGGCCCAGTGGCGCGCGACGTCGGGGCCAGCCAGCCCGACAGAGCAGCTCTGGTGGCGAAATTTTCACGACAGCAATCTGAATCGCTATGTGGATCAGGCGCTGAAGAATAACAGCGACGTGCTGATTGCCCGCGAGCGGATTAACGAGTACCAGGCCCGGGTGTACGCCGCCGATGGCAGCCTGTTCCCGTCGCTTGACGCGGGCGTGACCGGGACGCGCGCGCGCTCGCAGTCCGCCGCCACGGGGCTTCCGGTATACGGTACGTTGTACAAAGGCAGCCTGACCGCCAGCTACGACGTGGATATCTGGGGCGTCAACCGCAGCACCTCCCGTGCCGCTGAAGCGTCGCTGGAGGCACAAAAGGCGGCGGCCGCGGCGGCTGATCTTACCGTCGCATCCTCGGTGGCCTCCGGGTACGTCACCCTGCTGTCGCTGGACGAACAGCTGCGCGTTACCCGGTCCACGCTGAAGTCACGTGAAGAGGCGTTCAACCTCGCCAAACGACAGTTTGAGACGGGATACAGCTCTCGCCTTGAGCTGATGCAATCGGATTCTGAGCTGCGCGCCACCCGCGCCCAGGTTCCACTGCTTCAGCACCAGATTGCGCAGCAGGAGAATGCGCTTAGCCTGCTGCTGGGCAGCAACCCGGGTGATGTTGCGCGCGGTGAAAGCTTTGATGCCCTGACGCCGCTGAAACTGCCCTCCCAGCTGCCGTCGACGTTACTCAACCGACGCCCGGATATCGTCCAGGCTGAACGTCAGCTGATTGCGGCGGATGCGACGCTGGCGGCGTCGCGCGCCAGCCTGCTGCCGTCGATCAACCTCACGGCCACGGGATCGGTGCAGGATCGCACGCTATCGGGGTTGCTGGATAACCCCCTCCAGCTCTGGAGCGTGGGCGGCAGTATTCTTGCGCCGCTGCTGAACCGTCAGGCGCTGAATGCGCAGGTAGATATCTCCCAGTCCCAGCGGAATCAGGCACTGTATAGCTACGAAAAAACCGTGCGTAACGCGTTTGCTGAGGTGAATGACAGCCTTGATGCCATCAACCGCTATCAGGAACAGCTTACCGAGCTGCTGGCACAGCAGGCGGTCGCGCAGGAGACGCTGCGGATTGCGCAAAACCGCTACCGCAACGGGTACTCTTCTTATCTGGATGTGCTCGATGCGCAGCGCACGCTGTTCTCGGTGCAGACCAGCGTGGTACAGGTGAAAAACAACCTGCTGCTGGCGCAAATTGATTTGTATAAAGCGCTGGGCGGCGGTTGGAGCAGTGCGTGAAAACATGCCGGGTGGCGGCTACGCCTTACCCGGCCTACGTGCTCTACATGCTCTCCCGTAGGCCCGGTAAGCGCAGCGCCACCGGGCAACGGTTATACCCGGAGAAACGATAAAAAGCCGGGTGGCGGCTACGCCTTACCCGGCCTACGTGCTCTACATATTCTCCCGTAGGCCCGGTAAGCGCAGCGCCACCGGGCAACGGTTATACCCGGAGAAATGATAAAAAGCCGGGTGGCGGCTACGCCTTACCCGGCCTACGTGCTCTACATGTTCTCCCGTAGGCCCGGTAAGCGCAGCGCCACCGGGCAAGGGTTATACCCGGAGAAATGATAAAAAGCCGGGTGGCGGCTACGCCTTACCCGGCCTACGTGCTCTACATGTTCTCCCGTAGGCCCGGTAAGCGCAGCGCCACCGGGCAA
>OKDC01000056.1_pt1 | contig 34948 bp, 49 predicted proteins | sample 1610511 | NCBI WGS metagenome assembly OKDC01 (sample SAMN04436657, study PRJEB24849) | human gut metagenome | biome: human gut; feature: NICU; material: stool | host: Homo sapiens | place: USA: Saint Louis, MO | collected 2010-05-28
GCTTTCAGATCGTCGATCTGCTTGTCTTTGGCTTCCAGCTCATCCAGCAGCGCCAGCACGGTGGACGGGGTTAGAGCCTCATTGAATTCATCGCGATCATAACCCCAACTATCGGATTCTGCTCTCTCCGCAACTTCACGCAGCGCCTGTTTATCGATGTTGCTCATTGGGCGGACTCCTGCTTCTGCTTGTTGTATACGGCCCAACTCAGAGAATCGAGCTTGTCACGGCCTGCTTTGTCGTACATGTGGATGCCGTCTTTGCAGGCGTGTTCGAGCTTCACCTGCTCCTCAAGCTGATTGAGTTCGTCGTATGACAGGGTGGCCAGCTTCAGGCGATTCCAGCCAAAGTTACGGATGCGTGTCATACCCCTACCCTCCCAAAAACCATCAATACTCGCTTCATAGCCGCGCTGTTGCGGCACTCCTGAAATATTCCGTTGGTGCAGCTGCGCGCGGTACCAGCCTGCTCTTCCGGCGTAGCCAGGCGATAAGTCACCGTTCGCCAGACCTTGCTCACGCGCACAATCTTGCGGGCCCGCTCCAGATCGATAGCGTTCTTCGTGATGCAGTTGATGGTCATGCCGCACTCTGTGGCCACATCCTTCGCGGTAAATGTCCTGTGCGTTTCGAGATAACGCAGAATTGCCTGTTTGCCTTTCATCGTCTTAGCACTCATAGTCAGACTCCTGTTGCATCTGGCCGCTGTAGGTGAAATCTACCGGGTCCAGGCCGGAGTAGCGGCTGCTGAAGTGGTAGGTCTTTTCTGCCCCCGGCGCATGCCGGGACTTCACACAGATGATTTCGGTGATGCCTTTCAGTTCGGTGTTCGGGTTGTATTTCTCATCCCGGTAGATCATGAAAATCACATCGGCTTCCTGCTCGATAACACCGGACTCGCGGAGGTCAGCTGCGACCGGGCGCTTATTAGCACGTTCTTCGACCTTACGGTTAAGCTGAGCCAGTGCGATGACCGGGCAACGCAACTCTTTCGCCAGGTTTTTCAGGCCGGTGGCGATCTCCCCTACGCTGCGGTTCATGTTCTCAGGGTCAGACATGCGCATCTTCTGGAGGTAATCGACAATGACCACACCAAGTCCACCCAGTTTCTTGCTCATTCGCCTGGCTTCCGCTCGCACCTGATGAACGCTGAGGGATGGCTTGTCGTTGATATAGATCGGGGCTTCGATGAAATCCTTCATGCAGTGGCCGACCTTTCCCCAGGCACCATCCATCACGCCGCTCTGCTTGCTGAGTAAATCCTCTTTGCTCACCCGTGCCCGGTGGAACGCGACACGTTCGGAGATCTGATCAACTGGCATTTCCAGGCTGAAGAACAGCACAGGCTTTTTGTTTTTCAGGCCGACAGTCTCGGTCACGGTGGTGCTGAACATGGTTTTCCCCATGCCAGGGCGCCCGCCGACAACGATGAAATCGGTGTTGTTGAACCCGCCAAAAGCGCTGTCGATGGTTGCCATGCCAAGCTCGGTTTTGTGCTTCCAGATATCGCCGCTGATAATCGACTGGATAGTCTCTAATGACATGTCGATCCCGGTGGTGATGTGCTCAGTGCCATAGTCCGCACTGTGCTCAATACCGGAGATATCGGCCTGTATGTTGCCGATGATGTCAGCGATACCCTCACTGGATGGTTCGGACAGTTTCTGGATCCCTACCTGCAGGGCCAGGGTCATACGACGTCCAAGGTGCATTTCCCTAAGCTTTTCGCAGTAGGCGGCAAGGTTAGCGAACGATGGCGTGTTTTTGCTGCATTCAGCCAGGTAAGCGAATCCCCCGGCACTTTCCAGCGCTCCAAGGCGCTCAAGGTCGCTGGTCAGTGTCAGCAGGTCTATCTTCTCCCCGGATTCGTTAAGGCGCTTATAGGACCGCAAAGCCACCTTGTGAGGCGTTGCTGTGAAGTGGTCCTCAGTCAGCCCCTCAATCGCGTCAGTCGCCATGTCAACGCCGTCTGTGCGGCCCGCTGCGAGCATGATCCCGCCGATGACGGCCTGCTCAACGTATAAATCGATAAAACGGCTCATGCTTTCACTCCCTTGCGCTCACGGTGCTCGTTGATGGCCTGCTCGTAGACAGATCCCCAGTTCTTCGGATTCAGTATCCAGTCGAGAGTCAGCCATGGCTGATCGCCTCGGGTGCCGAACAGGGAAGACTTGCTAATCAGCTCGAAGGCCATTCCCATGTGTTTCAGCTCTCTCCAGTTACCCTGACTAGTTTTGCCATTCCAGACCGCTTCTAGGTCGCGGTAGGCCGGTCGGCGACGGTTCCACTCATGCAGCGAAACAGCCTTCGAAGGGAATTTTTCATTCCAGAGCTTGATGATCTCTTCGTGCGGACAGGCTGCCGGGTTGCTTCCATGGCCATCTGCCCATACCAGGGCGTCTGACAGGTATCCATCAAAGCGGGTCATACGGCACAGGTTCTCTGGCTTGAAGCTGTGCCCCCAGTTCACATGGGCCCAGCGGATAACCAGCTTCAGCTCTTCAACGGTGTAGCACTGGTCTTTGCTCTTCACCGTGGAGAGAGCTTTCTCAAAAGGTGCCAGCGCAGCACAACGACTACCCGTTAGCTCGTTGAAGTAATCCATCACTTCCTGAGCGAGTGAGTTTTCCCCCTGGGGGGATTTAGGGGGATCTTGTTTTTCTGTATTTTGATTATTGTCTTTTGTGGTTAGCACCTTCTGCTTAGTTCTGTTAGCAACTTCTGCTAAGGTTTTCTTAGCAGGTTTAGCTAATGTTTTGCAGAATCCGTTAACCTTCGTTTTCCACTCGGAAACATTGGTATTCATGCCCACTTTACGGCCTTCCTGAATGAATACCTTCTTGCCGATCAGCAGGTTTTTGGCAGTAGAGCAATGCGTGTGGTGCTTACCAACCATCTGCTCAAGTTGCTCGTTGCTGACCCAATCCATTTTTTTATTGAAGCCGTATGTTTTGCGCCAGACGGCCAGCACAATGCACATCTCAGTTTCGCTCAAACCTGAAGCCATAACGGCATCAAGAAGCTCATTCGCGACGCGAGTGAACCCATCTTCCAGTTGCGCCACACGATGCTCCACGACCTCCAGCGGCGGCCTGTAGTCTGCTAAATGCTTAACGACGCCCATGCTTCACCCCTGCCTGAATCAGTGCCAGTCTTGCCATGCCAACAAAGCGCTCAGCGAACGCCCGGTTTTTTGAGGCAGCGACAACCAGGCCATCTGGTGAATCTGGATGGCGACGTTCCTCTTTTTCCTGGTACTTTTTGCGAGTTTTTGACATACTTACTCCCGTTACTTGGCGTAACACAGTGTGATAAGGGCCTTTGAAGTGACCGCTTCAAGGGCTTTCGCTTTTTTGGTAGTACCCATCACATAACTCCCGGCGCCATAGCGGCCAGACTTGTCACCACCCCGGCGATTGATTCAGTTGGCAGGAAGCGCAGCAGTGCCTCTGCAGCTTCCCTCACCTCTTTCTCAAGGCGTTGTATCGGCTGACCAAGTAATTTCGCCTGATGCGCTTCAGTGCACTCTTTCATGGCCTCGGCTATCAGTTCGGCCTCAGTCTTTGCGACCAGACCGAACTCTCTCGCCACTTTCTCGTTATCCCGCGCCATCACGTCGATAATGACGGGGATCAGTAGCATCAACCCCTTGTCGTTCTTCGGGCCCGGATCGTTAATCATCCGGAAGAAGTTCTGCTTCGTGTTGTGTTCAGAACCTGCCAGTAACAACCCCTTCCCGCCGCGCGCCAGCCACTCTTTCGCAACCAACTGCGAAATGTGAACCTGAGACTGGCCCGGCGTAGATTTTTGCCAGGCCCGAACAGCTTCACGGATATGCATTAGCTGTTTGGTTTCTTTGTTGACTTCCTGAGATTTGGAAATCAGACATGGCCTATAAAGATTGGTACTCTGTTGATACGTAAGTGATTGCATATCGCTATCCCTTTCGTTGAATAGTTAATGATTGGCTGATTACTCAGCCGGTTTAATAGGGTTCCAGATTGTTAAAGAGCGTGAGCCGTTACGAGGATCAGGCGGCAGAATTTGGATGCGGAAACAGTTCGGTTAAATCAGGTCGAACTTGATAAGCCTGGATTTTCCCGTTAGTCGCTTTTTCAATACGCACAGCGTTCTGTGCCGATGCTTTTTTGCGACCGTGAAGCCATGCCCATACGGTTGGCTGACTTACTTCACATGCATCCGCGAGCTTCTGCTGGCTTCCAACAATCCCAATTGCTGAATTGATTGCGTTGTTAACCATTTATAGCTCCACGTTTGGTTAGTTATAAGGATAATAGCCAAAGCTATTCGACTTGTAAATACCTTTAGTTATTTGACGAGGGATAGCTTCGGCTATATTTTTGAATTCATGAAAAAAGAAACTTTTGCAGACAGGCTCAATCAGGCCATGAGGGAAGCTGGATACAGCCAGGCATCACTTGGTGAGGCTGTTGGCATGTCTCAGCCGAGCGTATGGAAGTTGGCATCAGGGAAAACACAAAACACTAGAAAACTATTCGAAATATCCAGAGTACTTGGTGTTAGCCCTGACTGGTTAGCTGACGGCATTGGTCAAATGAGAGCTGATGGGCAGCAACCGGCGGCAATTTCCGCCTCAACTTCAACTGCTGACATCTTCAGGGTTGATGTTCTCGACTTGACTGTAAGTGCGGGGCCTGGTTCTTTTATGATTTCCGAATTTGTTGAGGTCCTGCACGCAATTGAATTCACCACCGAACATGCACGTTCCCTTTTCGGAAATCGCTCACAGAATGACGTAAAAGTAATGACCGTAGACGGCGATAGCATGTGTCCAACCATTCAATCTGGGGACAGGCTATTTTTTGATGTTTCTGTGAGGAACTTCAAGGTTGATGGCGTCTATGCCTTCGTGTTTGGTCAGCACTTCCATGTCAAGCGCCTTCAAATGCAAGGGTTGCAGCTTGCAGTGCTTTCAGATAATCCAGCTTACAAAGACTGGTATGTAACAGAAGAGAATCAGGACCAGCTCTACATCATGGGAAAAGCGCTGATCCATGAATCGATAGCTTACAACAAACTGTAGCAGTGGCCGGAAGAGACTTTTGGTTAGAGACGAAGCTGCGGCTGGTTTGAATGGTTGCTTGAGGGGTCGCAGAGATGCGGCCTTTTTTTTGCCTGCAATAATGCAAGCATAAAAATAAAAATATTTCTTGCTTGTATGGTTACACAGTGATTATGATGCAAGCACATTTCACAGCAAGAGTGCTTACAATGTCAGAAAATAAAAAAGAACCAACTGGAAAAGCAAAAGGCGGGGTTGCTAGAGCTAAATCCCTCACTGCAAAACAAAGAAGTGATCAAGCCAAGAGCGGAGCTATTGCCCGCTGGGGTTATAAAGCCACTCACATGGGAAATTTCAAAGAGCAGTTTGGGATTGATGCCGAGTGTTATGTTTTAAACGATGAGTTGAAAACACCAGTTGTAACCAAGACCGGATTAGCTCAACTTCTCCAGATAGGCTCTCTTGCTCGCGATATAGACAGACTAATGTCGGCTCCATTCATGAGCGAGATGCGCGATCCAGATTTAGAGGATAAATTAGAAAAACCCCTTAAATTTCAATTAGAGGCGCGATCCAATAATTCGACAATTGCGCATGGATTTGACATCGGTGTAGTAATAGACATAGCAAAGCTCCTAGTCAAGGCGAAAGAAAAAGGGGTTTTGCCAGCTAATAGAATTGCAGCAGCAGAAGCCGCACAAAGACTTATGAATGCTTCTGCTAAATCTGGTATTCGCGGCGTTGCATATGCCGTTTCTGGTTATGAGCCTGCGGCGCAGGCGGTAATCGAAGCTTTCAAAATGTACGTTCGAGAAGAAGCTCGTGCTTGGGAAAAAGAATTCCCTGATGAGCTTTACTATGAATGGTACCGACTATACGAACTGAAAAAACCAGAAAAAGGCGGACATCCAGGAAATTTCCGCTGGTTTACTGAGCGGCATATCTACGAAACATTAGCAAAGAGCGAAGGCAAGATTCTCGATATCGCCAAGGAAAATCGCGAGGAAAACGGTAAGAGAGGTGACAAAATCCATATGTTCCTTTCTGATGTGGGCGTGAAAGCACTACGTAGACACATTGGCAAAATTATCGGCATGGCATCCATGTGCGAAACAAAAGAACAATATGAAAGCGCTCTTGAGAGAGTCTTCAAATAAAGTCGCAACCCGGCCACTGCGCCGGGTTTTTATTGCCCACCCATAAAGCTATCCCCCATTCTGCCGATAACTATCCAGCCTGAAGCTGATAACAATAACTATCGCAACACTACCTGCCCGCCCCGTGCGGGCTTTTTTATTGCCCTTTCCGCACTATCTCAGCTGCATCCCTGTTCACACCCTTACCTATCACGTTTCCCGTTTCCTTCCGGTACTGCTCCAGCTTGTCGATGATGTTTTGCTGGGTCATGGGTAAATCAGCCAGTGACAATTCCATCACCGCCCGCCCCATCGCCTGAATTTTCATGCTTATACGCTCTTCATCCAGAACCATGCACATCCCTCCTGCTGTTTTTTTAAGCATAGCACTCATCTTTTACAAAAATAAATTCCTTTGGTTATCAATAATTAAATACCCAAATGCAATAAATAATAACCCAAGCTATTTACACAACAAATACCCAAAGCTATTATCATCCCATCGCAACAACACAGCGATGCGGCAACCGAGCCGCGCCAGACTCCGGTCAGGCTGCTCATTAACAACATGCAAATTGCACCTGGCGCTGAGCGAAGAGATTCGCATAACTCAGTACCCCGCTATCTCCAGCCCTCAAGGGGGCATGGCATACCGGGCTCGCGGCGGACAGGGTTGGGTGCAGGTTTACCGATAGCTCTTTGCGAGGGGCTGACGGTAAACAAACAGAGGGGTGGAAATCATGCTTGGGTGTGAAAAGTGTGACCACGGATTCGTGTTCACCAGATGCTGTTCTGGTCTTGCTGAAATGTGTGGATGCGGCGGAATGCCGGTTCAGGCCACTAATTGCAAGCACTGCAATCCAGAGAACAAAGAACCAGATGACGCGGAGACTGAATCACTACTCCAGTATGTCGAATGGGTAGATTAAGCAGCATTTCTCCCGCATCAGCAGGTAACGACAGAGCCAGCCTCAAGCACCGGATGCCGATGCTTGGTGATGGTAATACTGCCATCTCAACCGCACAGGAGACGATGATCCTGTTCTGGTTGGATTGGAAAAGTCTTCTTGGCCCGCCAGCGCGCGGGCATTTTTTGGGAGGTTGCATGTTTGCTACTGACATCTCACTGAAATACGGCACTCATCAGCCAGAGACGATTCTGGAAACAATGCCGTTTGAAGAAGCCTCCGAAATCATCAAGGAGAAGCTTCGTGATGAAGTGCGCTCAGAACTCGAAGGCGAGTATGAGGATCGGATTTACTATGCAGAGGAAGAGGCTTCCGAATGGGAGAGTCGCGCTGATGACTACGAATCAGACGCTACGCAACTGGCGATGGCCATAAGGGATGCTCTCGATGCTGAGAGTCTTGATGATGCAAAAATCATCCTGGAAAGGGTCAAGCGTGACCTTGATAACTATTTCTGACTGAGGTCGCTCAGGCGGCCTTTTTTATTAGCAGCCTCTCTCCGCGAGGGGCTGACGGCAAATCTACTCCACTTATTTGAGGCGATGGTGATGGATATAAAAAACGATGAAGTAGCGATGTTTAAAAGCAACAATGGCGTAATTTTAGCAGCTGACGCAGCTTATGCTGCTGCTGAAGAAGCGGTTAAAGGGGCATCAGATGACCACTGGTATCGGCAGAATTTGATAAAGGCAGCACTGGAGACTGCCCTGGCATCAGTTATCGTTTTATAGCGATCCCAAAAGGCGTAGGTGCTTCTGCTTTGTACTTTTCCTTTGCTGCTTCACGACAGGCAGGAAGCAAATCAGCAATGCGCTCAATTAAAGCTTCTGGCGTGTTGGCGGATGGGTCTTTTACTGCAAGCGCCAGCGCTAAATCATATGCCACTGATTCCTCAGTTCTCTTTCCTGCAAATACATTCATGGACATAAAGAAATCCTTTTATTGACTGTGGAATATCCAGTCTACGGCATTCCTTTGACTGTGGAAAGTGAAGGAAATCACGCGCCGGGCGTGGCTAAACATCCCGGCACTCATTCAAGTTGAGGCTGCCAGGTAGGCGGCCTTTTTCATACCTGGAGTTATTTACGAGTGACTCAAGTTATGACAACCGGCGGCCATCCACCGCCCACTAGCGCAGAAGTCTTGTATTAACCGTTCCGTTCGCCGCGACAAGGCCAAGAGGATTTATGAGCAAAGAACAGCCAATATCACGCCTGACTGAGCCAGAAATGGCAAAACTCGCAGTTAAGACGGTTCAGGAATTTGTTAATGCCTGCCACTGCCAAAACGAAGATGACGTTCTTCTGGCATTAAGCTTCTGGCTGAATGTGGGCATGGAAGCGGGTGAGCTTGTCCAGCATGGGCATAAGGTTGTCCTGCAATGATGACAGTCACCCACAACGGCAAGCAGTACACCGCCAAAAAGCTCAACGATAACGAGTGGCAACTGACGTCGGTATCGGCACCGCGGGAAAAGCTCACACTTAATCGCCGGCAGATGCATATCGCTGGCATCCTGGAACAGGTTGAGGTGAAGGTATGATCGGAATGCACTACGGCACCGCATCAGTGCCACGCAGCGAGGTTTTACCGGGCACAATGCTGCAACACCACGGTAAAACTTATCGCGCCTCTGCGAACGTTGAGAAAGGCCTGTACGCCTTCAACATCTTCGAAAAAACCATCATCAAAAGTGATTCCATCGTTGTGCTGCTGAATGAGCGCGGCGAGCCGATGGTTCACTGATACCAACCACCCTATTCAACCGATCGGCCTGGCTTTCTGCGGGCGGGATCTGCACATCCAAATTTCAGGGTTTCAGCCATGAACGCATACCTCACTTACGACCGAATCGAAGATCGGCGCTGGGTTGAGCAGCAGCTCACCGACGAGAAGGAGAAGTGGATCGACAACCGGGCGAAAGAACTGATCGCCATGTTCCCGAAATATGCTCTGCAAATGAGTAGCCTGTTTCTTCCAAAAGAAGCGCAAATGGCACTAGTCGGTGAAAAGGCAGAGGAAGCCTATAACGACTATATCACTCGACTTTGCTACGACCGCGCAGAAGAAGAGTGGGATCGCCTTCATCCAACCTGCCCGTTTTAAGGAGTGATTATGAGCTTCGATCTGATTCAGTTCGTTAAGGAGCAGGAACCGCTATTTGTCGGCGCCCTTACCGACCAGTCTCTGACATGGGCAAAGGAATGCCAGTTCGCTATCCAGTTATTCCAGCGCAATCAAAAGTTGGCAGAAACGGCGATTGCCAACCCCACCAGCGCCCAGAACGCGATTATCAACGTTGCAGCTGTCGGCATTAGCCTGAACCCTGCAAGCAAACTGGCTTATCTGGTTCCGCGCGACGGTATGGTCTGCCTTGATATCAGCTATATGGGCCTTCTGCACATCGCCCAGTCGGCTGGCGTCATCAAGTGGGGTCAGTGCAAGCTAGTTCATGCTAGCGACGACTACGAGACGCTGGGTCTCGATAAGGCGCCAGCTCATAAATACAACCCATTTGCCACACCTGACGCTCGCGGCGCCGTTATCGGTGGCTACTGCACAGTTAAAACCGCTGATGGCGACTATCTCACTGAAGAGATGAGTCTCGCTGAGATAGAAGAAATCAGGAAAGTGAGCAAAGCGGGAACATCACCAAAAGGCCCATGGGTCAACTTCTGGTCTGAGATGGCCAGGAAGACGATCGTCAAGAGAGCCTATAAATACTGGCCGCGTGCTGACCGACTGGATAATGCCGTCGATGTGCTCAACGAAAGCGAAGGCATATACACCGAGCCAGTTATGCCTTACACCCCTGAAAGCGAGATCATACAGTCAGAAGAAAACGCAAAACAGGAACTGACCAACACCGTCCAGTCGCTGTGTGAGGACATGAAGCATGCGAAAAATATGCATGCTCTCAAAACCCACTTCCAGGCAGCTTACAAAATGACGGTCGGAATGCATCTTCAACAAGAGGTTCAGGCCGTTTACGCCAAGTGCAAAGCAAAATTTGAAGAGGTTACGCAATGACAGCCCTTTACCAGATTGCCAATGATTTCGCCAAGCTGTCTGACTCCAGCATGGAGCCTGAGATGATAGCCGACACTCTCGATGGGATTGAGTGGGAGCTGGAAGCAAAGGTCGAGCAGATTCTTGCTGTTTGCAAAAACGAATCTGCTTATGCCGAGGCGCTGAGAGAAGAAAGCAAGCGCCTTGCAGAGCGCGCAAAAGCCGCAGATAACCGTGTGGCGAGCATGAAAGATTATGTAGCCACCTCCCTCGAAACAGCAGGCAAGAAATCACTTAAGGCAGGCATTCATCAGGTAACGGTTCGCGCACCTTCCAAGTCAGTAGAGATTATAGATGCCAGCGCGCTTCCTCCTGAATTCGTCGAATACGAGACGAGCATCAAGCCAGATAAATTGGCTATCAAACACCAAATCGAAGCTGGCGTGGATGTACCTGGCGCGCAAATAAAACTCGGCAAACCTTCACTCATTATTAAGTAGGTGCCGCCATGAAACGCACACCCTTCTACCGCAGGCCCGGGCGAACCGGGCAATTTTCCGGCCTCCGTGAGCGCGTTATCTGGATGATTCAGACGCGCGGCCGCCCGGTCACCGGCAGCGAAATCGCCGAGAAGTTCGGCGTCACGCTCATCGAGTTTAACCGGGTCGCCAATGGCATTACCCGCGGCACCGGACAGATAGCGCAGATCGTTGAGTCGAAAAAATGGCTCAACGAGGACGGCATCTGTGACCGCACTTTCGACCTCGTCACAAAGCCAAAGGTCATAACGCCGCAGGGTAAATCGCGGCTGTTCACCCGGCGCGCCATAGAGCAATCGCAGGAAGGCAGACGGCAGGAGTGCATTGAACGTGCAGCCCGCCGTCGCCGCCTCATTGCTCAGGGCCTCTACATCGACGAAATGGAGTCAGTGCTATGAAAGCATGGTCACTCGAAGAGCTGGCGCTGCTGTGGCGACACTCAAACGCTGAAGTCGCAGAGATTACCGGCAGCAGCATTGAAGAGGTAGGAGATAAGCGGCTGCAAACCAATAATGAGCGTAATGGCTGGGATGTTAACGATCCGGAGCGGGAGGGTGCATGATCCATTTTCACGGCGGACCGATTACGCCGGACACATGCGCCCTGAAGGCATGGAAAGGCAGGCACGCTTTCATTTCCTTCGCCAACCCCGGCCAATTAGCCCTGGCCAGCGAAGTCACCCAGTCTTTCGCGCTGGATAACGGCGCATTCAGCTTCTGGACGAAAAAGCGCGTTGTTAACTGGAGTGACTACTACGCGTTTGTAGGTCGTTGGATGAATCACCCTCGCTTTGCTTTTGCAGTTATCCCTGACGTGATCGGCGGGACCAGTGAAGAGAACGACGCGTTAATCGCCGAGTGGCCGCACGGCAAAGTAGTCGGCGCTCCTGTGTGGCACATGAACGAGCCCGATGAACGTTTCTTCCGCCTGTGTCGGGAATTTCCGCGCGTATGCATCGGTAGCATGGGTGAATACGACGCAAAGCGCCCGCGCTCATGTCGGGCAAAGTTACGCGATCTCATCCGTCACGTTGTCGACATAAACGGGTATCCGATAACAAAGCTTCACGGCCTGCGCATGCTGAACGCCGATATATTCCGACACATCCCACTGTCGTCAGCCGACAGTACTAATGTGGCGCGAAACATCGGCATCGACAAGGCGTGGGATAAATCAGCCTACGCGCCGGCAAGCAAAGAAACACGTGCTGCGGTGCTGGTTGAGCGCATTGAAGCCTTTAACTCTGCAAGTTCGCTGAATTACGACGCAGATCGCGATCGGTTCACGCCGCAACTTGCTTTCGAGGTGTAATTCAATGATCGGAAAATACTCTCTTATCTATGCAGATCCTCCCTGGTCTTACGGCAACACCATCAGCAATGGTGCCGCTGCCGACCACTATTCCACCATGAAGCTAATCGACATCAAGCGCCTACCAGTCTGGGAACTTGCCGCCGAAAACTCGGTGCTGGCGATGTGGTACACCGGCACGCATAACCAGGAGGCTATCGAACTGGCCGAGGCCTGGGGTTTTACCGTTCGCACGATGAAGGGCTTCACTTGGGTGAAGCTGAATCAGAACGCAGAGCTGCGCATCAACAAGGCGCTGGCCGAGGGTGAAGTCACCGACTTTTACGACTTCCTCGATCTGCTTAACGCCGAGACGCGCATGAACGGCGGAAACCACACCCGGGCCAACACCGAAGACCTGTTGATTGCCACCCGCGGCGCCGGGCTGGAGCGAAAGCATGCCGGGATTAAGCAGGTGGTCTACAGCCCGCTCGGCGCGCACAGCGAAAAGCCGTGGGAAGTGCGCAACCGGCTGGAGCTGCTTTACGGCGATGTGCCGCGCATTGAGCTGTTTAGCCGCAGCGCGGCGCCGGGCTGGGATCATTGGGGAAATCAGTGTGCCACCTCCGCGGTGGAACTGCTGCCCGGCTGCGCCATCGATGTTATGAAAACGGAGGCCGCATGACTCCAGAAACAGACAACGCGATCCGCGCCGCCTGCCGCCTCTGCACCGAGGAAATCCAGCAGGCCATGCGCAAGAAGCCAAAGCCTAACTGGAACGAAACGGTGCCTCCCATCATCAACAAGCATCACAAGAAAATTGAAGCTCTGGGAGTTAGCCTCCTGTAGTTCGTCGTCAAAACTGGCCGCCTTAACGGGCGGTTTGGAGCCGAACAATGACAACAAAAAAATGGGGTCATAACGAGCTTGCTCATGACCTTGCAGAGCATTTGCGCCAGAACACAGCGCGCATCTGCTGGGAGGACATGCAGCTAGGGCCCGCCGGAACGTGCCGACCTGATGTCTACTCTATTGCTCACAGCTACAGCAAGTTCTGCCCTGTCGTCTATGAGGTCAAAGTCAGCGTAAGTGATTTCCGGGCTGACGTTACAGCAGGCAAATACACCAAATACTTCAACTACGCAGGCGGCGTTGTTTTTGCAGTTCCTGAAGGCATGCTCAAGAAAAGCGACATCCCAGATGGTTGTGGCTTGATGATCCGGAAGGGAACTGGATGGCATACCCTCAAGGGGCCGACAATGCGCCAGATTGATACCCTTCCTCGCGATGCCTGGATGAAGCTGCTTATGGATGGCATGACCCGGCAGGCAGAAAGAACCCAAATAAAAAGCCGCGTAATCAATACCTACCTCAGCGACCAAAAACTAATGAAGCGACATGGCAATGAAATCGCCGATCTTGTTTGTCGAGCACATCGGTCTAAGGAGCGCCTTGAGCAGCATATTAGGGATAACGATGAAAGGCTGAAGAACCTGCGCCAAGAAAGTGAAGAGGAGTTGCAACGCCGACGTAAGCGCCGGGAGGAATCGGAGGAAAGGTTAACCGACGCTCAGCAAGATCTGGCGAAAGCGCTTGGCCTCGACCCGAATGTCCCTATGTATGTTCTTACAAGGACGCTATGGGAAGCAACGCGCCGACTCACCGAGGATGAAGAGATTAAAAGGTTGCGAGGAATATTGTCCAACCTTGAGCGCACGTTGAATGACGGTCTGAAACCATTACCCGGGGAGAAAGCCGCATGAACAGAGCCTCACCCGTTGATTTGAGGAAAAGCCTCGAAATTGCCAATAACCTGGCGCACATCGGGATTCGCTTTGTGCCGATCCCGGTGGCGACCGAAGAAGAATTCCAGACGCTGGCCGCCGAGCTATCTCGACGGCTTGAGCAGATGGCAGTCGAAGCCGAGAAGAATGAAGGCGGTGCAGCATGACTCTATCTCTTAATAGGCTGAAAGAGTTGCTTTTATATGATCCTGATACTGGAATCTTCACATGGATTTCTTCTACAAAAAACTACAGACGTCCCATTGGAGCGGTTGCTGGATACATAAATTCCCTTAGGTATGTGCAAATCGGTATAGATTGCGTTGCTTATGGCGCACATCGGCTAGCTTGGATGTATGTGCATGGCAATCTTCCTGAGATGGACGTGGACCATATAAACGGGAACCCATCAGACAACCGAATCGAAAATCTGAGACTAGCTACTCACCAGCAAAACATGTGCAACAGGAAGAAGAGAAGAGATAACACATCCGGATATCCTGGCGTGTACTTCAATAAAGCCGCTAATAAATGGCGTGCGTGTATACGGGTTGAAGGAAGGCGCATCCACCTTGGGTATTTTGAAACAGCACAAGAGGCACATGACAAATATGTTGAGGCTTCAAAAAACTATCATTCCCAATACACGAGAGCACAGCCGTGACCGGGATCAGAAAGAAGCAGCCACCACAAAGCCTCTTAAAGAGGCTTTTTTATTGCTGGCGTTCACCTTCAACCGAATTAACCGACAGTTCCGGGAGCATTGACCATGGACATCATCGATACCGCAGCAGAGATCGAAGAGCTTCAGCGTAACGCTGCCCTTTCCGCCCACCGGCTCAACCGCAACTCCGTATCAGCTGAGCGTTGTGAAGAATGTGACGAACCAATTCCCGAGCCGCGGCGCGCTGCCGTTCCCGGCTGCCAGACATGCGCCAGTTGCCAGGAAGAGATCGAACTGAGGAATAAGCAAAGGGGCCTGTCATGAATAACAGAAAAGCCCGTCGGCTGATTGGCGCTCACATCAATAACACATATCGAATCAGCAATAGACGCTGGTTGGTATGGGGTAGCAATTGGCCTTTTGTTTGGGAGCACTCAAAGCCATCACCTCGGCAGAAGAGAAAGGCTAAAGAGGTTGCTGCATACCGCGAGGAGTTCAAACGCAGTCAGGAGCTAGCCAATGTTCAGGATAATCCAGCCTAACACCTGGTACGCCGATCTCCACGGCGCGCCCTGCAAAATCCTCCGTGCTACCCACGAAGTAATCCACTACATCCGCAACGGTCGCACCTGCATCGCCAGCATGGGCCGCTTTCAGCACGAATTCGAGCCGCTGACCAAAGCACAGGCCGCGCGGATCGCTGAAGAAATCGAAACAGCAGAACACCTGAAGAAGCTGCGCGCCCAGCGTGCGGCATGAGGAGAGGCTATGCGCATTGAAGAGTTACCGAAGCTACCGAAGCTGTTCCGGGTCATTGAGGTTGATTTGGATGTCCTGAGAAACGGCATTGCCGGCGGTGGCGGCGTGATATTCGACCTTGATGCTGTCGTTAAACGCAAGGTTCGCCGGGTTAAGCATAGCGGCGGCTGGAAATGGCAACTGGTTCGGGAATGGCACGATCAGGAGTTGTGGGATTACTGCTTCGAGCAGGACCGAGAATGCCTTGAGAACCTCAACTACGACCTTGGCTTATTGCGTTGACGCAACTGATAGCCAGTTATGAGCTGGCTATTGGGTGCGAAAGCACTGCCACGTTATTCCTTTTGCCCGGCCCCGCGCCGGGTTCTTTTTTCCTGGAGAAATTAGATGAGCAATAAACCAGATAACTTCGAGTTGATGAGCACTCGCGACATCTGTTTGCAGTTAAGCATTTCACCCAGAACACTGGAGCGTTACCGCAAACGCCCGGACGACAGCAATCCATTTCCGGATCCAGACTGCTCGTATATGGGCGGCTCCAATAAGTGGCTTAAAACAAAAGTTCATGCGTGGCAGTTACGTGAAATGTCGCGGCCGGTTCGCCGCCCTATGTCTCACCTGAACCTACCACGCGATGTTAAAGGCCGTCTCACCCGACCTGACGCGGCGTGAACTCCAGAATGTCGGGCTCGACGATGCTCATAAGTCGGGCCCACCACTTACCATATGCCACTCTCATTTCCTCAACATAGGTGTGCTTGTCGTACACCGACCACACACCAGGCAGTTTGTGCCCGAGCATTATCTCGGCGATATGCGGCTCGGTTAGCTCTGAGAAATTCGTGCGCGCAGTTCGGCGTAGGTCATGAATAGTAAAGTGTGGGACCTGCTCGTTATAAGCCTTGAGCATGAACTTAACCAGGTTGCTGCTGATGCTCATATGGAAGCCTTCACTCATCGGCTTGTCTTCATATTTTGAAAAAACAAAGCGTCCTGGCGCCAGCTCAATGGCCCGTTTTATCAGCGGGAGCATTTCCGGGATGATAGGTCGAATTATCGGTTTCTTTGTCTTCCGCCCTGTCTTGTGGTTTTCCCATGGAACAGTCCAGATCCCTTCTTCAAAATCAAAGTGTGCGACTTCAGCCTGCCGGAGTTCGCCGACCCTGCACGCCCATATCAGTGACAATTTATAGAGGATCTTGTTTCGCTCAATGAGGCGGGAATCCTCAATGGCTCGCCAGACAATCGCCAGTTCTTTACGGTCCAGGGTTCGCTCACCCATTTGTTTCTGGATGCCGAAATCACGCCCAGACATTTCTGACAGCGGGTTAACTTCCAGCAGCTGCCGTTTCACTGCCCAGGAATAACACTGTCGGCCGTTGCTGATTACGCGCCGGGTGATCTCGCTGTAACCCTGGGCCAATCGGTCCAGCACAGTGAGCCAGTTATGCAGCGTGAGCTGATGCGCAGGGTATTTACCAAGCTTGGGGAAAACGTGCAATTCGAATGTACGTAAAATCTGTCCTGCCGTTTCTTTCTGAACGCACACCATTGAATGCCATTCGCGAAACAGCTCTTCGAAGGTGTACTGGCTGTTAATCTTGGCTTTGTCGAGGCTTTGCCTGATCCGTGGGTTTTCGCCACGGGCAAGAATAGCGGCCCACTTAGCGACTTCATCGCGCGCGGCTTTTAATCCGAACTCCGGATAGCTGCCGATCGTCATCTTGTCCTGTTTGCCCAGGAAGCGGAATCGGTAGAAAAAAGTAACGGCCCCCTTTTTGGAGATGCGTACCCACAGACCATCACGGTCTGCCTTTTCTTCAACTTTGTCTCGTTCGCGCCCAAGGCACGACTTTAGATAACTATCTGAAATAGCCATGATTTGTCCCTGCGTGTGTCCATCAGAACGGGAGGTTATGTGTCCATCATAGGATATGGACGCACTGGTGGACACAAAAACCATGACTTATGATGTCGTAGGTTGACTGTACATGCAAACAGTATAATTTTTGGAAATGCTGATTTGATGGGGATCTTGAGGCGTTTTTGTCGGAGGTTTGCGGAGGCTGGCGGGGTATCAATTATCGATGTGAGCAATGATCGAAAAGTTACGTATGTTCTTCATATAGTTAAATAATTATGCCTTACGAATTCCTGGAGGCCGCTGTTCTTAGCCTGACGTTTTTCAGTGCGAAAACGCAGCATTCTACACTACATCCTCGTCAGCTGGAAATGCACTTAGAGCCAGGTATAGCGCGAAGAGACGGCGTTTTCTTTATTGCGATGTAAATAATAATAAAGCCCGGCAGATCACCGGGCCTCAGAAGAGAGCGTCTCAACACGAAGTTGGTCGGGTGCCAGTGCAACGCTGAGGATGACGGGCTGCCACGCTTCCCGGGCGGCAAGCCTTGGGGAAACGCCTTTAGCAAGCCAGAACCCGCCCACGCCGCCCAACGCGGCCCCGCACATGGCGGCCAAATCTGTGCCGAACAGCATCTGGAAAACCCCGCCCATCACGAACAGGCCTGCGAGCGGAGAAAGGTAAACCAGCATGGCGGAAGTGAGCAGGCTACCTTCAGCGATGCCCAGCTCCACTTTTTGCCCTGCCACCAGCGGCTGATCGCTCGGCACAGCAATAGTGTGCGACGTTTGCGGCCCCAGCTTATTCAACACGCGGCTGCCGCAACCGGCTCGCGAAGCGCAGCTGCTGCATGATGCTTTAACGTCACAGCTGACAAGCGCTACGCCATCCTGCCAGGATACGACCGTGGCCCACTCTTTAATCATTGCGCAGCCCTGAATTTAATGCTGTCTGAAATACGTTTTGCCGTTGGCGGCGGTAATTCACCGACAATGGTAATTTCCGCATTATCGCGCACCGTCGTGCTGACCGTCCGGCGACCGGTACGGAGCATCTGTTCGGAACTGTTCGCCGTAGCGCGATTAATATTCACCGAGAAGCTAAACAGCCCATCGGAATAAAGTCGCGACTCAACTGGTGTTTCGATGGTTGGGAGCTGGCGACGGCTGCTGGAAACTTCGCTGAACCCTTGCGGGATCCAGGATGGTACCCAGTTAAAATTGACAGAGTCGCCGGCAGGCACGGAAAGCAAAGGCGGCAGGCTGGCTTTGGCCAGATTCTGCATGCTGTTGCCTACCTGACTGTTCACATCGAAGGAGATCACGCGGAACTGCTCCAGCGTTTCACCGTCGCGATCGAGCAGATCAACGCGCATCGGCAGCTTCGTCTCTGCGTCAATCCAGACGATATAGCTGTAACGAGTCCCATCCCGCGCGACAACGCGGATCACTTCGCACAGCCTGTCGGCAATACGCGTTCGCCCCACCGAGATAAAATCATAGTAGGGAGCGAGACGTTTAAAATCGGTGTAAATGAGCGACGGCAGGGAATCAACGATGTAGTCACCATTGAGCGTAAACGGCTCAAGGCCTGGCTCGAAATAGCTGATTTCGTTCCCACGCTGGACCACTTCCCGACGCGGGCCATCCATCTGTAAAAGCTGGGCGAGCGGCTGATTATCAAGGCGGGCGTGGCGATAGCGTAACGATTCGACACCCTGCTTATTGATGCTGATAAATGCCAACTCGTAATTGAGTGACTGGCTGGCCAGATTCATTTGCTGCAACAACGCCCCGGATGAAACATCAGCCGAGGCGTTAGCAGAGAAGAACAGGCTACCCGCCATCAAGGACATGGCGAACCAAAGTTGCTTCATTACTGCGATTGCGTTCCTAAAGTTTGGTTTCCTGGCACCTGCACAGCAGCCTGCTGGGTTTGGGCCTGCTCAAACTGAAGCTGCTCGGAGTGCAGACGACGCTGCAACTCGTAATCCTGCAACATCGCATTAATGCGACGACGCTGCTCCTGTACCTGCTGTTGCTGTCCGCCGCTTGCGGAGGCATCTGCCGGTACGCCCAGGCTAACCGGGCTGGCTTTACCCATCATCGGCAGCGTATTGAACACTGGCGCTTCAGGCTGCTGATTGGCTTCAGACTGAGTGTTATAGTGCTGGACCCCAACGATAACTGCAAGCGATACGCACGCAGCGACCCCCATCTGGGTGAGCTGGCTGGCCCATGGACGCACCTTGTGCCAGAACGGCATTTTCTGCCACTGGTGAGGTGCAGGCTGCGCTTCAGGAATCAGCGGCGTGGTCTGATGAACAGGTTCGTTCTCAATGGCCGCCATAACGCGTGCTGAGATATCGAAATGGAGAACCTCACTGGTATCACCGCGCAGCGTGTCGCGGATAAGATGATAGCTCTCCCAGGTCTGTTGCATTTCGGGAGAATGAGACAACTCATCGAGCAGCTCATTATCCAGCGTTTCACCATCCATTAAAGCGGAAAGTTTTTCTTTCTGCATGCCTAATACCTTTTCCAGTATCCCGCTATCGTCAACGCCTGATAAGCGGTTGAACTTTATTATCAATGGCTTCTCGCGCACGGAAAATTCGTGAACGAACCGTGCCGACCGGACAATCCATGATGGCGGCTATCTCTTCATAGCTTAGGCCATCCAGCTCCCGTAACGTAATTGCCATGCGTAAATCTTCCGGGAGCGACTCGATCGTGCGAAAAACGATTTGTCTCAGTTCTTCTGACAACATTAAGTTCTCAGGGTTCGAAATTTCTTTCAGCGCGCCGCCACTTTCGAAGTTTTCTGCGTCGATAGCGTCAACATCACTTGAAGGCGGACGACAGCCCTGAGCAACCAAATAATTCTTAGCCGTATTGACTGCAATACGATACAGCCAGGTATAAAAAGCACTATCCCCCCGGAATGAATCCAGCGCGCGATAGGCCTTAATAAAAGACTCTTGCACCACATCAGGAACATCGCCTGACGGTACATAGCGGGAAACCAGACTCGCTACCTTATGCTGGTAGCGCACCACCAGTAGGTTAAAAGCTTTCTGATCTCCCTTCTGGACCCGTTCAACCAGGACCTGGTCCGTTAACTGCTCGCTCATCCGAGGTAATGTCTCCCCAAACCAAATTCCACGCGTTATCGAAACGCCACTCTAACAACATTGCACTTTGAGCAAGCACCGAATTAGAGTGTCTGTTCTTCAATAAGTTCCGTAACGCCTTTGTTTTTGTTCATCGCGCCGCAGACCGTTCATTTTCTCTCATTATAAGTCTGTTCACGATACGCACCCGCTTTCTGACAAGAATCATCAACTTTATCGTCAGAAGAGTAACGCAACACAGGCTTTATTTCACCACAAAATCTGAAGCTAACGATCTGCTTCGCAAAATATTTCCGGCCATTTAGCACAGATTTAACTTCCGGCCTTTCGTTTAGTCATTGCAACATACATCAAAAAAAACGTGCGATATCTCGCATCGCAATGCTATTCTCCCCACACCATGTTTAGTAAATTAAACAAACATCATGAACACGACGCCTGAACTTCATTGTGATGTACTGATCATCGGCAGCGGTGCTGCCGGCCTCTCCCTCGCGCTGCGCCTGGCGGAACATCAGAACGTAATCGTGCTGAGTAAAGGGCCGATAAGCGAAGGTTCCACCTTCTATGCACAAGGCGGTATTGCCGCGGTGTTTGATGAAACGGACAGCATTGCCTCGCACGTAGAAGACACCCTGATTGCCGGCGCCGGGATCGTGGATGAGCATGCCGCAGAGTTTGTCGCCAGCAATGCCCGCCACTGCGTGCAATGGCTTATCGATCAGGGCGTGCTGTTTGATACGCAGGTTCAGCCTAATGGTGAAGAGAGCTATCACCTGACCCGTGAAGGCGGGCACAGCCACCGCCGTATTCTGCACGCTGCTGATGCAACCGGAAAAGCGGTTGAAACCACGCTGGTCAGCAAAGCCCTCAGCCATCCCAATATTCGGGTGCTGGAGCGCAGCAACGCCGTCGACCTGATTATTTCCGATAAAATTGGCCTGCCCGGCACGCGCCGTGTTGTCGGCACATGGGTGTGGAATCGGAATAAAGAGAAGGTGGAAACCTGCCAGGCAAAAGCCGTTGTGCTGGCGACCGGCGGCGCCTCCAAGGTTTACCAGTACACGACTAACCCGGATATCGCCTCCGGAGACGGTATCGCCATGGCCTGGCGCGCCGGCTGCCGCGTGGCGAATCTGGAGTTTAACCAGTTCCATCCTACCGCCCTGTTCCACCCGCAGGCGCGTAACTTCCTGTTAACTGAAGCGTTGCGCGGCGAAGGCGCGTATCTGAAGCGTCCGGACGGTTCCCGGTTTATGCCGGACTTCGACCCCCGAGGTGAACTTGCCCCGCGGGATATCGTGGCCCGCGCCATTGACCACGAGATGAAGCGGCTTGGCGTGGACTGTATGTATCTGGACATTAGCCATAAACCGGAAAACTTTATTCGCCAGCACTTCCCGATGATTTATGAAAAGCTGCTGAGTCTGGGTATTGATTTAACCCGCGATCCGGTGCCGATTGTACCTGCCGCACACTATACCTGTGGCGGGGTGATGGTTGACGATCATGGTCGTACCGACGTGGATGGTTTGTATGCGATCGGCGAGGTCAGCTACACCGGCCTGCATGGTGCGAATCGCATGGCCTCAAACTCGCTGCTGGAGTGTCTGGTGTATGGGTGGTCGGCTGCGGAAGATATTACCAAACGCATGCCCTATGCACGTCCGACAACACACCTGCCGGCATGGGATGAAAGTCGGGTGGAAAACCCGGACGAACTGGTGGTTATCCAGCATAACTGGCACGAGCTACGGCTTTTCATGTGGGATTATGTCGGCATTGTACGCACAACGAAGCGTCTGGAACGCGCGTTACGCCGCATCATGATGTTGCAGCAGGAAATTGATGAATATTACGACAACTTCCGCGTTTCTAATAATCTGCTGGAGCTGCGCAACCTTGTGCAGGTTGCCGAGCTGATTGTGCGCTGTGCGATGATGCGCAAAGAGAGCCGTGGCCTGCATTATACGCTGGACTATCCCGAACCGCTTGAAACGTCCGGCCCGTCGGTGTTAACGCCGCAGGTTCACATAAACAGATAAAAGGCCCGGGTCAGGGCAGTGTAATCTTCGGAATAACGCTGGTCTGGCCCACGAATGACCATCCTGTCGATAAAGCACTCCCCCTCTTTCGGCGAGAGCGCCAGCAACACGCGGTGCGGTAAGCGTCCCTCCGTATCCGAAATATCGGTACGAAGGCGCAGATTCCAGCCGATCTCCCGTGCGATCTCAATGAAGGTGTTACCCGTGCTTTCAGGCAAGACCACGCAGAAAAATCCCTCTTCCGAGATGAGTTCCGCCGCACTGGTCAGTAGCGCCTTGTGATCGAGCGAGCCGGTGTAACGTGCCTGCTCGCGTTCCGGCGTTCCACATTCCACGCCTGGCGTGAAATACGGCGGATTGCTGACAATCAAATCGTAACGCGCGGTCTGCTCCGGCGCCCAGGTCAGGACATCGGCGCATTCTACCCTGATGCGTTCTGCCCACGGGGAGTCGGCAGCGTTTTCACTTGCCTGCCGGGCCGCCTGAGGATCAAGCTCAACGGCGTCGATCGTGACGTGTTCTTCCGTTCGCTGCGCCAGCATCAGCGCCTGAAGTCCGCTGCCCGTACCAATATCCAGAATGCGTTTTACACCTGCGACAGGCGCCCATGCACCCAGTAAAATACCGTCTGTACCGACTTTCATCGCACAACGATCGTGCGCCACAAAAAACTGTTTAAACGTAAAACCATCGCGGCGCAACTGCGCTTTGAGTTGAGACATGTCCGGGCAACCTTCTGAGTGAAACTGGAGTAGCATAGGGGAAAGCGAAGTGGTCGAAAAGCGATATCCATACAAACAGATGAAGATTACAGCCGTAACGTCTATAATCAGCGCCCCACACAGAGGTAGAACATGACTGTAACGACTTTTTCCGAACTTGAACTCGATGAAAGCCTGCTCAATGCCCTTGAGAGCAAAGGCTTTACACGCCCGACCGCCATTCAGGCCGCGGCCATTCCGCCTGCGCTTGAGGGCCGCGATGTGCTCGGTTCTGCGCCAACCGGCACGGGGAAGACAGCAGCCTACTTGCTGCCTGTGTTGCAGCATTTGCTCGACTTTCCGCGTAAAAAATCAGGCCCGCCGCGTATTTTGATCCTGACCCCGACCCGTGAACTGGCGATGCAGGTTGCCGAACACGCGCGTGAGCTGGCGGCGAACACCCATCTGGATATCGCGACCATCACCGGCGGCGTAGCGTATATGAACCACGCCGAAGTCTTCAGCGAAAACCAGGATATTGTTGTCGCGACGACAGGCCGTCTGCTGCAATACATAAAGGAAGAGAACTTCGACTGCCGCGCGGTGGAAACGCTGATTCTCGATGAAGCTGACCGTATGCTGGACATGGGCTTTGCCCAGGATATCGAACACATCGCGGGTGAAACGCGCTGGCGTAACCAGACAATGCTGTTCTCGGCAACCCTTGAAGGGGATGCTATTAAAGATTTCGCCGAACGTCTGCTGGAAGATCCGGTGGAAGTGTCCGCTACGCCATCGACGCGTGAGCGTAAGAAGATCCACCAGTGGTACTACCGCGCAGATAACCTTGAGCATAAGGTTGAGTTGCTGAAACACCTGCTGAAGCAGGAAGAGGCAACCCGTACCATCGTCTTCGTCCGCAAACGTGAGCGCGTGCATGAGCTGGCAGAAATGCTGCGCAATGCCGGTATCAACAACTGCTATCTCGAAGGTGAAATGGCGCAGGTTAAGCGTACCGAAGGGATTAAGCGCCTGACCGATGGCCGCGTGAATGTGCTGGTTGCCACCGACGTTGCCGCGCGCGGGATCGACATCCCGGACGTGAGCCACGTGATCAACTTTGATATGCCGCGCAGCGGTGATACTTACCTGCACCGTATTGGTCGTACCGGCCGTGCGGGCCGCAAAGGTATTGCTATCTCTCTGGTAGAAGCGCACGACCATCTGCTGCTACAGAAAATTGGCCGCTACGTTGAGGAGCCGCTGAAAGCTCGCGTGATTGACGGACTTCGTCCGACCACACGTGCGCCGAGTGAAAAAATGACGGGTAAACCGTCCAAGAAAGCGCTCGCGAAACGTGCTGAGAGAAAAGAGAAAGAAAAAGAGAAGCCGCGCGTTAAACAGCGCCACCGCGATACCAAAAATATTGGTAAGCGCCGTAAGCCAAGCTCTGCTGCGTCAGAGACAAAAACGGAAGAGTAAAAAAAGCCGGGACATTCCCGGCTTTTTTATTCCACCCCCGAAGCTGAAACCTTACAGGCTTTCAGTAAAGGTACGCGCGATAACATCGCGCTGCTGTTCCGGGGTCAGAGAGTTGAAACGCACCGCATAGCCAGACACACGGATGGTCAGCTGCGGGTATTTTTCCGGGTGCTCAACGGCATCCATCAGCGTTTCGCGACGCAGGACGTTAACGTTCAGGTGCTGACCACCTTCCACGCGAACTTCTGGCTGCACTTGCATTGGGATTTCACGGTATTCAATTTCGCCCAGTTTGCTCACCGGAACGATTTCGTCTTCCGCAAAACCTGCTTTCGCTACTACACAGCGCGCTTCGTTTTTCTCGCTGTCCAGCAGCCAGAAAGAGTTCAGCAGATCGTCATTTGCAGCTTTAGTAATCTGGATACCTGTAATCATGTGTTGCCTCCCTTAGGCTACATTAACTGATGCTGGCCTTTTGCGGCCAATTGGTAAAACCATTGTTTGTTGTGTGTATATATAACATTCAGACCCGGGTGATTTATTGATTTAAATCAACAAAACCACCAACCACACAAAGAGTGTGGTCTGTATTTTTTGTTTTAGATCAATTTTAAAGGTTTACCAATTCAACTTATCCTGCCTGGTTTTCAACATAAATTGAGTCACTTAGCCTGGTTTTCCGCGGGTAATTTTGCTCATTGGTGTTTAACAGGTAAGCTAGACACAGAATGAGATTCGCAGGAGAGCGAGATGACAACACCTTTAACCTGGCATGACGTGCTGGCAGAAGAGAAGCAGCAGCCCTATTTTATTAACACCCTCAGTACCGTTGCGGCTGAACGGCAGGCCGGCCAGACAATTTATCCGCCGCAGAAAGATGTGTTTAACGCCTTCCGCTACACCGAACTGAGCGATGTAAAGGTGGTTATCCTGGGGCAGGATCCATACCACGGTCCCGGGCAGGCTCACGGACTGGCATTTTCCGTACGTCCGGGCGTGGCCATCCCCCCTTCTCTGCTGAATATGTATAAAGAGCTGGAAGGAACGATTCCGGGTTTTACCCGCCCTAATCACGGTTATCTGGAAAGCTGGGCGCGCCAGGGCGTGCTGTTGCTGAATACCGTATTAACCGTCCGGGCGGGTCAGGCACACTCCCACGCCAGTCTGGGATGGGAAACCTTTACCGATAAGGTTATCAGCCTGATCAATGAGCATCGTGAAGGCGTCGTGTTTTTACTCTGGGGATCGCACGCACAAAAGAAAGGGGCGATTATCGATCGTCAGCGTCATCACGTGCTGAAGGCACCGCACCCGTCGCCGCTGTCTGCGCATCGCGGTTTCTTTGGCAGTAATCATTTTGTTCTGACGAATGAGTGGCTGGAAAAGCGCGGCGAAAAGCCGATTGACTGGATGCCTGTGTTACCGGCAGAGAGTGAGTAGGGTTTGAATGTGCCGGGTCAGGCCCGGCACATAAAAGGCTTATGCCTTGTTCTGACGCCACCATTCCGCCAGCAGCACGCCGGTCGCAACGGATACGTTCAGGCTTTCAACGTTGCCAGTGCCGTCGATAGAGACGCTCAGGTCAGCGCTGGAGAGTGCCGCATCAGACAGACCGTCACGCTCCTGACCTAACACCAGCACCATTTTGCGCGGCAGCGTCGCTTTAAACAGCGGCGTAGCGGCACGGCTTGAGGTGGTGACAATGGTGTAGCCCGCTTTACGGAATTGCTCCAGGGCTTCCAGCACGCTGTCGCCGGTGATCGGCTGAACGTGCTCTGCGCCGCCTTCCGCGGTACGAATCGCCGCACCGGATTCCAGCAGCGCGGCATCCTGCAACAGAACGCCTTTCACGCCAAAGTGCGCGCAGCTACGCATCATAGCGCCCAGGTTATGCGGGTTACCCACATCTTCCAGCGCCAGCACGCAGTCATCGGCATCCGCCTGGCTAACCCACTGCTGCACGGTAGTGCCGTTACGTTTTTTGATCAGGAAGCAGACGCCGCCGTGGTGTTCTGTACCAGACGCTTTTGTCAGCTCGGCATCGTCAACAACGTGGTAGGCTTTGCGGTTCGCCGCCATCCAGCGCAGCGCTTCTTTAAAGCGCGGGGTCACGCTCTGGATAAACCATGCACGAACGATACACTCCGGGCGGCTCTGGAACAGGGCCTGACAGGCGTTCTCACCGTAAACACGGGTCTCTTCCGCACGCTGACGACGCAGCACTTCCGGATCGATAAAGCTTTTTCCGCTGATACCGCCGTGATCGGCCTTTTCAGTTACCTCTTCACCCGGCGCGCGAGAAACGGTACGCCATGGCGATCCACCGTCGCGGACAACATCATCGCGTTTGCGATCGTCACGCTTACGGTCATCACGTTTGCGGTCATCGCCGCGGTTATTTCTGTCATCGCGGGCGGGGCGACGGCCACCGTCTGCACGAGAAGACGCCGGACGCCCGCCACCTTTTCCGGTACGCGGATTTTGGGTGCGTTTATCAGAGTCATCATCACTGCGGACATACATCACTTTGACCTTGCCGCTTTTGTTTTTCATTTCGTCGTTCATGCTTTTCTCCACCAGCGCTGCGCGAAGCGCGCAGATTACCCGATGTGCAAGCTCATAGCCATAATTTCGTACAAAAGCCTGTGACTATTGTTCCCATTGAATAAAACGCGTTGTCGTTTCATACAGGCTCACTGATAATATGTAACATATCAGAAACATTATCGGCGTTCTGCCGTTGTTCCACGGCTCTATCAGAGGTTAGTTATGAATACCGTATGTGCCAACTGTCAGGCTTTAAACCGCATTCCGGACGATCGGATGGATGACGGTGCGAAATGCGGGCGTTGTGGCCACGAATTATTTGATGGCGATGTCATTAACGCGACGGGTGCTACGCTGGACAAACTCCTCAAGGACGATCTGCCTGTTGTGGTCGATTTCTGGGCGCCGTGGTGCGGCCCCTGCCGTAACTTTGCGCCCATCTTCGAAGACGTTGCTGAAGAGCGCAGCGGGAAAATGCGTTTTGTCAAAGTGAATACCGAAGCGGAACGTGAACTCAGCGCCCGTTTTCGCATTCGCAGCATTCCAACCATTATGATTTTCAAAAATGGTGAAGTGATCGACATGCTCAATGGCGCAGTACCGAAAGCGCCTTTCGACAGCTGGTTAAACGAATCCCTGTAACATTCGCGGGGCATATCTTGTGCCCCGTTCTCTCCTCTGCGAAAATGGGGTTTTTCCTGCCTTTTCGCCCATGACTGATAACGCTGTACTCCAATTACGCGCCGAGCGCCTTGCGCGTGCCACCCGCCCTTTTCTGGCCCGAGGAAATCGTATTCGCCGCTGCCAGCGCTGCCTTTTACCGCTGAAAGTATGTCTGTGCGAAACGCTTGCACCGAGCGAGGCGAAAAGCCGCTTTTGTCTGGTCATGTTCGATACCGAACCGATGAAGCCCAGCAACACGGGGCGTTTGATCGCCGATATTCTGCCCAACACCGCAGCGTTTCAGTGGTCGCGCACTGAGCCACCTCAGGCTCTGCTCGACCTGGTGGCAAGCCCGGACTATCAGCCTATGGTCGTTTTCCCGGCATCATATGCAGGCGAACAACGTCAGGTGCTTACGACGCCACCATCCGGTAAGCCGCCACTGTTTATTATGCTCGACGGCACCTGGACCGAAGCGAGAAAGATGTTTCGCAAAAGCCCTTATCTTGATGCGTTGCCGGTGATTTCCGTCGATCTGTCGCGCGTTTCGGCCTATCGCTTACGTGAAGCGCATGCCGACGGGCAATATTGCACCGCTGAAGTCGCCATTGCGCTACTGGATCTGGCGGGCGATACCCAGGCGGCCGGCGCGCTGGGCTCCCACTTCTCCTGCTTCCGCGAACGTTATCTTGCGGGAAAAACCGTTCATAAGGGGAGTGTCACAGCAACTGAGGCAGAAAGCGTTTAAAATCATCAGGTCGCTTGCATTCACAGGAGGCCTGCATGAGCCAGAGAGGGTTAGAAGCGCTACTCCGTCCGAAATCCATTGCCGTTATTGGCGCCTCGATGAAACCGGACCGCGCAGGATATCTGATGATGCGTAACCTGCTGGCTGGCGGGTTTAACGGCCCGGTCATGCCCGTTACGCCCGCTTATAAGGCGGTACAGGGGGTGCTGGCGTGGCCGGATGTGCAGAGCCTGCCTTTCGTTCCCGACCTCGCCGTGCTCTGTACGCATGCGAAACGAAACCTCGAACTGCTTGAGTCGCTCGGTCAGAAAGGCTGTAAAACCTGCATTATTCTTTCCTCGCCTCCTGAACAGCAGCCCGAACTGCTGGCCTGCGCCAGCCGCTACCAGATGCGCATTCTTGGTCCAAACAGCCTCGGTCTGCTTGCGCCCTGGCAAGGGCTGAATGCCAGTTTTTCCCCGGTTCCGATCCGTAAAGGCAAACTGGCCTTTATTTCGCAGTCGGCTGCGGTATCCAATACCATCCTCGACTGGGCGCAGCAGCGTGAGATGGGTTTTTCCTACTTCATCGCTTTGGGCGACAGCCTGGACATTGACGTCGATGAGCTGCTGGATTTCCTGGCGCGTGACAGCAAAACCAGCGCTATCCTGCTCTACCTTGAACACCTGAGTGACGCCCGTCGTTTTGTGTCGGCGTCGCGTAGCGCATCGCGAAATAAACCGATACTGGTCATCAAAAGCGGGCGCAGCCCTGCGGCTCAGCGCCTGCTACATTCCCGTTCCGGGATGGATCCCGCATGGGATGCAGCGATCCAGCGCGCCGGTTTACTGCGGGTACAGGATACGCACGAGCTTTTTTCCGCCGTCGAAACGTTAAGCCACATGCGCCCCCTGCGCGGTGAAAAACTGATGATTGTCAGCAACGGTGCCGCTCCCGCCGCCCTGGCGCTGGACGAGCTCTGGCTACGCAACGGCAAGCTGGCTACGCTGGGTGAAGAGACGCTCCAGCGCCTGCGGGACGCGTTACCGGGAAGCGTTGTTCCCGATAATCCCCTCGATTTGCGCGATGATGCCAGCAGCGATCGTTACATTAAGGCGATCACGATTTTGCTGGATAGCCAGGACTTTGATGCGCTGATGATTATCCATTCGCCCAGCGCGGTTGCGCCAGGCAGCGAAAGTGCGCGAGCGCTGATTGAGGCAGTCCGAAACCATCCCCGCGGCAAATACGTTACCCTGCTGACCAACTGGTGCGGCGAGTTCTCCTCCCAGGAGGCACGGCGTCTGTTTAGTGAAGCCGGGTTGCCAACCTACCGTACCCCGGAGGGCACCATTACCGCGTTTATGCATATGGTTGAATACCGCCGCAACCAGAAGCAGCTGCGTGAAACGCCTGCCCTGCCGGGCAATCTCACCGCAAATTCGGTGGATGTACACAGGCTTTTGCAGCAGGCCATCGAAGAGGGCGCCACTTCCCTTGACACACATGAGGTGCAACCCATTCTTGGCAGCTATGGGATGCAAACCCTGCCCACCTGGATTGCCGGCGACAGCGCTGAGGCGGTACATATCGCTGAGCAGATTGGTTATCCGGTCGCGCTGAAGCTGCGCTCTCCCGATATTCCGCACAAATCGGATGTACAGGGCGTCATGCTGTATCTGCGCACCGCGACAGAAGTGCAACAGGCCGCGGATGCCATTATCGATCGCGTAAAAATGACGTGGCCACAGGCCAGGATCCACGGCCTGCTGGTGCAGAGCATGGCCAACCGTGCGGGTGCGCAGGAGCTGCGCGTGGTTGTCGAACACGATCCGGTTTTTGGTCCGCTCATTATGCTGGGTGAAGGCGGCGTTGAGTGGCGGCCAGAAGAGCAGGCGGTTGTCGCGCTTCCTCCTCTAAACATGAACCTGGCGCGTTATTTAATTATTCAGGCCATCAAAAGCAAAAAAATCCGCGGGAGAAGCGCTCTGCGGCCGCTTGATATCGCCGGATTAAGCCAGTTTCTGGTGAAGGTCTCCAACCTCATTGTTGACTGTGCGGAGATCCAGCGCCTGGATATCCACCCCCTTCTTGCCTCCGGAAATGAATTTACCGCGCTGGACGTGACGCTGGATATTGCGCCCTATATCGGTGACCCGGAAAGCCGTCTCGCCATTCGTCCTTATCCTCTTCATCTGGAAGAGTGGGTGGAGATGAAAAATGGGGAACGGGCGCTGTTTCGCCCTATCCTTCCGGAAGACGAGCCGCTGCTGCGGGCGTTCATCTCGCAGGTGACGAAGGAAGATTTGTACTATCGCTATTTCAGCGAAATCAATGAATTTACCCACGACGATTTAGCCAATATGACCCAGATCGACTACGATCGAGAAATGGCGATTGTGGCGGTCCGCCGTTCCGGAGCGGAAGAGGAGATCCTCGGCGTGACGCGTGCCATTTCCGACCCGGATAACGTGGATGCGGAGTTTGCCGTACTGGTGCGTTCCGATCTTAAGGGTTTAGGGTTGGGCAGACGGCTGCTCGAAAAACTCATTGGTTATACGCGCGATCACGGATTGTCACGCCTGAATGGCATTACTATGCCAAACAATCGGGGTATGGTGACCCTGGCGCGGAAGCTCGGTTTTGACGTTGATATCCAGCTGGATGAAGGCATTGTCTCTCTGTCCCTCAGCCTGATTTCGACGGATAAACAAGAGTAAGCTGCTGGAAATGTTACCCACTTTTACCGGCACTGGGGTATCATTGTCCGCTTATGTTGTTTGCCTGGTACAGACAACCCTTCAATGAACAGAGAAGAAACGCACTGTGATGTTGTCAAAATTTAAGCGTAATAAACATCAACAACACCTTGCTCAACTACCGAAGATTTCTCAGTCAGTTGATGATGTAGAGTTCTTTTATGCTCCCGCTCATTTCCGGGAGACGCTTCTTGAAAAGATTGCCAGCGCTACGCGACGTATTTGTATTGTGGCGCTCTATCTTGAACAAGATGAAGGTGGGCGTGCGATCCTTAACGCGCTCTATGAAGCGAAACGTCAGCGTCCGGAACTGGATGTTCGCGTGCTGGTTGACTGGCACCGTGCTCAGCGCGGCCGTATTGGAGCGGCTGCCTCGAATACCAATGCTGACTGGTATTGCCGCACGGCCCAGGAAAATCCGGGTATTGATATCCCTGTGTATGGCGTACCGGTGAATACCCGTGAAGCGCTTGGCGTTCTTCATTTTAAAGGATTTATCATTGATGACAGCGTCCTTTATAGCGGTGCCAGCCTGAATGATGTGTATCTCCATCAGCTCGATAAATACCGCTACGATCGCTACCATCTGATCCGCAATCCGCAGATGGCCGACATCATGTTCAACTGGGTTGATAAAAACCTGGTTCATGGCCGGGGTGTGCACCGTCTTGACGATCCTCATCGTCCGAAAAGCCCGGAAATCAAAAACGACGTTCGCTCCTTCCGCCAGGAACTGCGCGATGCGGTTTATCGTTTTCAGGGGGATGCCAGTAATGAAGAACTGTCCGTTACGCCTCTGGTAGGCCTGGGAAAATCCAGCCTGCTGAACAAGACCATCTTCCATTTGATGCCGTGCGCGGAGCATAAGCTCACCATCTGTACCCCGTACTTCAACCTTCCCGCCGTTCTGGTGCGTAATATCATTCAGCTGCTGCGTGATGGTAAAAAGGTGGAAATTATTGTCGGGGATAAAACGGCAAATGACTTTTTCATTCCGGAAGATCAACCTTTCAAGATCATCGGCGCACTGCCTTATCTCTATGAGATTAACCTGCGCCGCTTCCTGAGCCGTTTACAGTACTATGTGAACACGGACCAGCTGGTTGTGCGTCTCTGGAAAGATGAAGACAACAGCTATCACCTCAAAGGGATGTGGGTGGATGATGAGTGGATGCTGCTGACCGGTAATAACCTGAACCCACGCGCCTGGCGTCTGGATCTGGAAAACGCCATCCTTATTCATGATCCTCAGCATGCGTTAGCCGCGAAACGCGATCGTGAGCTGGAGCTTATACGCACGCATACCACAGTGGTTCGTCATTATCGCGATCTGCAAAGCATCGCTGATTATCCGGTGAAAGTTCGCAAGCTGATTCGCCGTCTACGTCGGATCCGTATCGACCGCCTCATCAGCCGCATTCTGTAATACACGGGCCCTGTCATCGACGGGGCTTTTTTTATGGAGTCTGTTAATGCGTACGCCTTTCCTGATAATCCCGCTTTTCCTGACCGGTTGCAGCCATATGGCTAATGATAACTGGTCGGGTCAGGATAAAGCTCAACACTTTCTGGCGTCTGCAATGTTGTCCGCTGCGGGTAATGAGTATGCGCTGCACCAGGGGTATAGCCGGGATCGAAGTGCCACAATGGGGCTGATGTTCTCCATTAGCCTGGGGGCATCAAAAGAACTTTGGGATAGCCGCCCCTCGGGAAGCGGCTGGAGCTGGAAAGATTTTGCCTGGGACGTAGCCGGGGCAACAACCGGCTACGCCGTCTGGCAGATGGCGCACTATTAAAGGCGGATACCTTTTCCTTTACGATGCAGCATCAGGGAGACAATAAACGCCAGCGCCCCCATGATGGTGACATACCAGAAGAAGGTCGTTTCACTGCCCCATGACTTTAGGGATAGCGCGACATATTCTGCTGATCCGCCAAACAGGGCGTTAGCGACCGCATAAGAGAGGCCTACGCCCAGCGCCCTCACCTGTGCGGGAAACATTTCCGCTTTCAAAATGCCACTGATTGCCGTGTAAAAACTAATAATAATAAGTGCCACCATAATCAAAGCGAAAGCGGCATACGGAGAGGTTGTATGCTGTAGCGCCGTCAAAAGCGGAACAGTCCCCAGGGTGAGCATGCCACCAAAGATCAGCATGGAGGTGCGGCGACCTATTTTGTCCGACAGCGCGCCAACAATCGGCTGTATGAGCATAAAGACCAGTAACGCCACCGTCATGACGACGCTCGCAACGTTAGCATGCATGCCCGTGGTGTTGACCAGATATTTTTGCATATAGGTGGTGAAGGTATAGAAGCTTAGCGAGCCTGCGGCGGTAAAGCCTAATACCATCAAAAATGCTTTGCGGTTACGCCACAGCCCTTTCATCGAACCGGCTTCTTTCAGCGCCCTGACCTCCTGCTGGGAGGTTTCATCAAGCTGACGGCGTAACCACAGCGCCACAACCGCCAGGGCGGCCCCCAGGGCAAACGGGATGCGCCAGCCCCAGGCGCGTAAATCTTCATCGCTAAGGATTTGTTGAAGGATCACCACAACCAGTAATGCCAGCAGCTGACCGCCAATGAGGGTTACATACTGGAATGATGCATAGAAACCTTTGCGCCCTTCAACAGCCACTTCGCTCATGTATGTCGCGCTGGTGCCGTATTCGCCACCCACTGACAGCCCCTGGAACAGACGTGCCAGCAGCAGCAACGCCGGTGCCCATGTTCCGATTGTGTCATATCCGGGCAGGCAGGCAATCACCAGCGAGCCGACGCACATCATGCATACGGAGATGAGCATGGATGTCTTGCGCCCTTTCCTGTCCGCGATCCTGCCGAACAGCCATCCGCCAATGGGACGCATCAGGAACCCGGCGGCAAAAACGCCTGCGGTTTGCAGAAGCTGCGTTGTGGTGTTCCCTGACGGGAAAAAGATATGCGCAAAGTAGAGTGAACAGAATGAATAGACGTAAAAATCAAACCACTCTACAAGGTTCCCCGATGAGGCTCCAACGATTGCCCAAACCCGACGGCGAGTATCCTTGCCTGCTAAACTTGTGTTATCCGTATCTGCACTGGCTACGGTTTCTGTCATTTTAAAATCCCCTGTCTCACATTGCGGGCCATTGCCCACAAACAGTAAAACCGGATTTAAAACGAATCGTTAGGTAAATAAAATGTTTCCAATATGTTTCATTGGATTTTGTGAACTCGATCAGGTATCGAATTATTAGCGGACGTAGTAATTATCCCCACGCTTGCTGGTGAGCCTTTTTTCGCTGCAAATAATCTTCATCGGCACGAATTTTATCCCACCACGTTTTGAATACCGCAGCGGCCTCTGCTTTTACGGGATCGAGATCGAGGGGTTTGACCTGGCGCTTCTCATCATACTTTTTTCCACCTTTATGATTGGCGTATCGTCGGGCACGGGTGTATCCCATCTGTATGAATTTACGCGCCATGTCCATACCTACAAAATCGTTATTCCTGCGGTACTCTTCAAAGAGGGCGTAGATCTCTTGTGCCGAACGCGCTGCGACTTCAGCATTTTTATAGCGCCAATGTGGAAGGATTTCGCTTTTATAAGGCTCGACTATCAATACGCCCTGCTCACCCCGGCCCACCTGATACCGTTCTGGATGTTCGCGAAAATTAATATTGGCAAAATCTTGTTGATAATCAAAGGGACGAGTCAAAGCGGCACCATTGTTAAAATTGTTTTAACAATTGTAGGCCGGATAAGGCGAAGCCGCCATCCGGCATGTTTTCCGCGCCCAAAGCAAAAAACCCCGCACCTTACGGTACGGGGTTCTTCTTGTTTGATGCCTGG
>OKDC01000064.1_pt1 | contig 31760 bp, 28 predicted proteins | sample 1610511 | NCBI WGS metagenome assembly OKDC01 (sample SAMN04436657, study PRJEB24849) | human gut metagenome | biome: human gut; feature: NICU; material: stool | host: Homo sapiens | place: USA: Saint Louis, MO | collected 2010-05-28
AGAAAGAGGCGCAGGCCGAAAACTTTCGCAAGATGATCATGGCGATGGTGCAGGATATCCGCGTCATTCTCATCAAACTTGCGGACCGCACCCACAATATGCGCACGCTGGGCTCACTACGCCCGGATAAACGTCGCCGCATCGCCCGTGAAACCCTCGAAATCTACAGTCCGCTGGCGCACCGTTTAGGTATTCATCACATTAAAACCGAGCTGGAAGAGCTGGGTTTTGAGGCGTTGTACCCGAACCGCTATCGCGTAATTAAAGAGGTGGTGAAAGCCGCTCGCGGTAACCGTAAAGAGATGATTCAAAAGATCCTCTCTGAAATCGAAGGGCGTTTGCAGGAAGCGGGTATTCCGTGCCGCGTGAGCGGTCGCGAAAAGCATTTGTACTCTATCTACTGCAAAATGGTGCTCAAAGAGCAGCGTTTTCACTCGATCATGGATATCTACGCGTTCCGCGTGATCGTCCACGACTCAGACACCTGCTATCGCGTGCTGGGGCAGATGCACAGCCTGTACAAGCCGCGTCCGGGGCGCGTCAAAGATTACATCGCCATTCCTAAAGCGAACGGATACCAGTCTTTGCATACCTCCATGATTGGCCCGCACGGTGTTCCTGTTGAGGTGCAGATTCGTACCGAAGATATGGATCAGATGGCGGAGATGGGTGTCGCGGCGCACTGGGCTTATAAAGAGCACGGCGGCGAAAGCAGCACCACCGCGCAAATCCGCGCCCAGCGCTGGATGCAGAGCCTGCTGGAGCTGCAACAGAGCGCAGGTAGCTCGTTTGAATTTATCGAGAGCGTTAAATCCGATCTCTTCCCGGATGAGATTTACGTTTTCACACCGGAAGGGCGCATTGTCGAACTGCCTGCGGGCGCGACACCGGTCGACTTCGCTTACGCCGTGCATACCGATATCGGCCATGCCTGCGTAGGTGCCCGCGTCGACAGGCAGCCTTATCCGCTGTCGCAGCCGCTTTTCAGCGGACAGACGGTGGAGATCATTACCGCGCCGGGGGCACGTCCTAACGCCGCCTGGTTGAACTTTGTCGTGAGCTCAAAAGCGCGCGCAAAAATCCGCCAGCTGCTTAAAAACCTCAAGCGCGACGACTCCGTTAGCCTGGGGCGTCGTCTGCTCAATCACGCGCTGGGTGGTAGCCGCAAACTGGCAGAGATCCCGCCAGAAAACATTCAGCATGAGCTGGAGCGTATGAAGCTCGCCTCGCTGGATGACCTGCTGGCAGAGATTGGCCTCGGCAACGCCATGAGCGTGGTCGTGGCGAAGAACCTGCAACAAGGCGAAACGACAGCCGTTCCTGCCACCACGCAAAATCATGGTCACCTGCCGATCAAAGGCGCTGACGGGGTGCTCATCACCTTCGCCAAATGCTGCCGTCCTATCCCGGGCGACCCGATTATTGCGCACGTCAGCCCAGGTAAAGGGCTGGTGATCCACCACGAATCCTGCCGTAACATCCGTGGCTATCAGAAAGAGCCTGAGAAGTTCATGGCAGTCGAGTGGGATAAAGAGACGGCGCAGGAATTTATCACTGAAATCAAGGTGGATATGTTCAACCACCAGGGTGCACTGGCGAACCTGACGGCAGCGATCAACACGGCCTCGTCCAACATTCAAAGCCTGAATACGGAAGAAAAAGATGGCCGCGTTTACAGCGCCTTTATTCGCCTGACCGCCCGTGACCGCGTGCATCTGGCGAATATTATGCGCAAGATCCGCGTGATGCCGGATGTCATTAAAGTCACCCGAAACCGAAACTAGCATTATGAATTCAAAACGTTACGAGCGAATCTGCGAAATGCTCGCCAGGCGTCAGCCTGATCTGACGGTCTGCATGGAGCAGGTCCATAAACCTCATAACGTCTCTGCTATCGTCCGCACCGCAGATGCCGTCGGCGTGCATGAAGTCCACGCCGTCTGGCCAGGTGCACGTATGCGCACCATGGCCTCCACCGCCGCAGGCAGCAACAGCTGGGTATCCGTGAAAACTCACCAGACTATTGGTGAGGCGGTCTCGCACCTGAAAGGGCGTGGCATGCAGGTTCTGGCAACCAACCTCTCTGCTAAAGCCGTGGATTTCCGTGAGATCGACTACACCCGTCCAACCTGCATTTTAATGGGCCAGGAGAAAACGGGGATCACGCAGGAAGCACTGGATTTGGCCGATCGGGACATCATCATTCCAATGATCGGCATGGTCCAGTCACTCAACGTGTCGGTCGCCTCGGCGCTGATCCTGTATGAAGCGCAGCGCCAGCGTCAGAATGCCGGAATGTACGAGCGCAGCAACAGCATGCTGCCGGAAGAGGAGCAGCAGCGCCTGCTGTTTGAAGGTGGCTATCCGGTGCTGGCTCGCGTTGCGAAGCAGAAGAAATTGCCTTACCCCCACGTCAACGCGCAGGGCGAAATTGAAGCCGATGCCGAGTGGTGGTCCACCATGCAGTACGCGGGGTAAATCATGAAAGGCCGCCTGCTGGACGCCATACCGCTCAACAGCCTGACGGGCGTGGGCGCGGCACAAAGCAGTAAACTGGCGAAGATAGGCCTGCACACCGTGCAGGATCTCCTGCTCCACCTCCCCCTGCGTTACGAAGACCGTACCCAGCTTTATAAAATTGGCGATCTGCTGCCCGCTATTTACGCCACCGTTGAAGGGGAAGTGCTGAACTGCAACATCACCTTTGGCGGACGCAGAATGATGACCTGCCAGATCAGCGACGGCACCGGCATTCTCACCATGCGCTTTTTCAACTTCAATGCGGCAATGAAAAACAGCCTTGCCACTGGACGACGCGTACTTGCGTACGGTGAAGCCAAACGGGGCAAATACGGCGCGGAGATGATCCACCCGGAATACCGCGTGCAGGGCGATCTCAGCTCACCTGAGCTACAGGAGACGCTCACGCCGGTCTATCCAACCACTGAAGGCATTAAGCAGGCTACGCTGCGCAAGCTCACCGACCAGGCGCTGGAGCTGCTCGATACCTGCGCCATTAACGAGCTGCTGCCGCCGGAGCTGGCACAGGGCATGATGAGCCTGCCGGAGGCGTTGCGCACCCTGCACCGTCCACCGCCAACGCTTCAGCTTGTTGATTTAGAAAGCGGTAAACACCCCGCCCAACGGCGTCTTATCCTTGAGGAATTACTGGCTCACAACCTGAGCATGCTGGCTCTGCGCGCAGGTGCGCAGCGTTTCCACGCGCAGCCATTAAGCCAGCGTGATGAGCTCAAAGATAAGCTGCTGGCCTCACTGCCGTTTAAACCCACCGGCGCCCAGGCGCGGGTGACTGCCGAGATCGAACGCGATATGGCGCTGGATGTGCCAATGATGCGCCTGGTGCAGGGCGACGTGGGTTCCGGGAAAACGCTGGTCGCCGCGCTGGCCGCTTTGCGCGCCATCGCCCACGGTAAGCAGGTGGCGCTGATGGCGCCGACGGAACTGCTGGCCGAGCAGCACGCCAACAATTTCCGTAACTGGTTTGCCCCGCTGGGAATTGAAGTGGGCTGGCTGGCCGGGAAGCAGAAGGGCAAAGCGCGCCTTGCGCAGCAGGAAGCCATTGCCAGCGGGCAGGTGCAGATGATTGTCGGCACACACGCCATTTTCCAGGAACAGGTGCAGTTTAACGGCCTGGCGCTGGTCATTATCGACGAACAGCACCGCTTTGGTGTTCATCAGCGTCTGGCGCTGTGGGAGAAAGGTCTGCAACAGGGCTTCCACCCGCATCAGCTGATCATGACCGCCACGCCGATTCCGCGCACCCTGGCGATGACGGCCTACGCCGATCTGGATACCTCCACCATCGACGAACTCCCCCCGGGCCGTACGCCGGTGACGACGGTCGCCATTCCGGACACGCGCCGCAGCGATATCATTGACCGCGTGCGCAACGCCTGCACCCAGGAAGGGCGTCAGGCTTACTGGGTCTGTACCCTGATTGAAGAGTCTGAGCTACTGGAAGCGCAGGCTGCCGAAGCCACGTGGGAAGAGTTAAAGCTCGCCCTGCCGGAGCTGAACGTCGGTCTGGTTCACGGACGCATGAAGCCTGCCGAGAAGCAGGCGGTGATGCAGTCGTTCAAACAGGGCGAGCTGCATTTACTCGTTGCGACCACGGTCATCGAAGTGGGCGTGGACGTGCCGAACTCCAGCCTGATGATTATCGAAAACCCGGAGCGTCTCGGCCTGGCGCAGCTCCACCAGCTTCGCGGGCGCGTCGGCCGTGGCGCGATCGCCTCTCACTGCGTGCTGCTCTACAAAGCCCCGCTGTCGAAAACCGCGCAGATGCGTTTGCAGGTTTTACGCGACAGCAATGACGGCTTCGTGATTGCGCAAAAAGATCTGGAGATCCGTGGCCCGGGCGAACTGCTGGGCACGCGTCAGACGGGTAACGCCGAATTTAAAGTGGCGGATTTGTTGCGCGATCAGGCCATGATCCCCGAAGTACAACGCCTTGCACGTCATATTCATGAACGCTACCCCGAACAGGCGGCAGCGTTAATTGAACGCTGGATGCCGGAAACCGAGCGGTATTCCAACGCCTGACGGTCAGCCAAACATCGGCAGCATCAGGTAGAGCTTAATGACCAGCGCGTTGACGATATCAATGAAGAATGCGCCCACCATCGGCACCACCAGAAACGCCATGTGCGACGGGCCGAACCGTTCGGTGATCGCCTGCATATTCGCGATGGCCGTTGGCGTCGCTCCCAGACCAAACCCACAGTGGCCCGCAGCCAGTACCGCCGCATCATAGTTTTTGCCCATCATGCGCCAGGTAACAAAGATGGCATACAGCGCCATGAACACGGCCTGTACCGCCAGGATCGCCACCATCGGCAGCGCCAGCGAGGCCAGTTCCCACAGCTTGAGGCTCATCAGCGCCATCGCCAGGAACAGCGACAGGCTGACGTTCCCCAGCACGGACACCGCGCGTTCGAAGACGCGGTAGAAGCCCATCTGCGCCAGACCGTTGCTCAGGATCACCCCGATAAACAGCACGCAGACAAAGGTTGGCAGTTCGAAAGCCGTTCCCGCCAGCCATTGCGCAACAATTTTGCCCACGGTAAGGCAGATGGCAATCATGGCGATGGTTTCAATCATCACCAGCGAGGTGATGCTGCGGCCAACGTCCGGTTTTTCAAATGCCGTCGGCACCATTTCATCGTCTGGCCTGCCTTCCGGCGTGGTGGAGTGTTTCACCAGATAGCGCGCCACCGGGCCGCCAATCAGCCCGCCAAGTACCAGGCCAAAGGTCGCGCAGGCCATTGCCACTTCCGTTGCGTTTTCAAAGCCATAGCGTTCGATGAACAGCTTGCTCCACGCCGCGCCCGTTCCGTGGCCGCCTGACAGGGTAATCGACCCCGCCAGCAGACCCATCAGCGGATCCAGCCCCAGCAGCGACGCCATACCGATGCCGATGGCGTTTTGCATCAGCAGCAGGCCCACCACAACAATCAGAAACACGCCCAGCACCTTGCCGCCCGAACGCAGGCTTGCGAGGTTAGCGTTCAGGCCGATAGTGGCAAAGAAGGCCAGCATCAACGGATCTTTCAGGGACATATCAAAATCGATTTCCCAGCCCATGCTTTTTTTCAGCACCAGCAGGGCCAGCGCCACCAGCAATCCACCGGCGACAGGTTCAGGAATGGTGTACTTTTTCAGAAAGGAAACACTGTGTACCAGCTTGCGACCAAGCAAAAGAACCAGCGTTGCGGCAACAAGGGTCGACAACGTATCGAGATGAATCATAAAAGGCTCCTGTTATGCGCGTGTTCCATACACACGCGGCGTTATCCTGGGCCGGGTGATGCTCGTCATGAGCCGCCGGCGCGAAAAGTGTAATTTTTTTTTCCTGTTCGTTGTAGAAAACCTGCTCACACCGGCAGATTTTCTCTCTTTTTTTTGCTGGCAATCGTTTGCTTTTACCAGGTGGTCAGATAAAATGCCCGCTTTTCCACCGTGGGATTGCCGCCGATGTCTGTTAACACTCTGGAGTCTGCTGATGCGCAACCGATTGCGCAGAAGCAAAACAGCGAACTGATTTACCGCCTTGAAGATCGTCCCCCGCTGCCTCAAACCCTGTTTGCCGCCTGCCAGCACCTGCTGGCGATGTTCGTTGCGGTCATCACGCCGGCTCTGCTGATTTGCCAGGCGCTGGGGTTACCGGCGCAGGATACGCAACACATCATCAGTATGTCTCTGTTCGCTTCCGGCGTGGCCTCCATCATTCAAATTAAAGCCTGGGGTCCGGTGGGTTCAGGTTTGCTGTCGATTCAGGGCACCAGCTTTAACTTTGTGGCGCCGCTGATCATGGGCGGTACGGCACTGAAAACCGGCGGCGCAGATGTCCCGACGATGATGGCGGCGCTTTTCGGCACCCTGATGCTGGCAAGCTGCACAGAGATGATCATTTCCCGCGTTCTGCACCTGGCGCGCCGGGTGATCACCCCGCTGGTCTCCGGTGTGGTGGTGATGATTATCGGCCTGTCGCTGATTCAGGTGGGTCTGACCTCCATCGGGGGCGGCTACGCGGCAATGAGCGACCATACCTTCGGCGCGCCGAAAAACCTGCTGCTGGCAGGCGTCGTGCTGGCAATCATTATTCTGCTTAACCGCCAGCGTAACCCGTACCTGCGCGTGGCATCGCTGGTGATCGCCATGGCCGCCGGTTACCTGCTGGCGTGGGCGCTGGGCATGCTGCCGGAAAACACCACCCCAACCAACAGCGCGTTGATTACCGTGCCAACGCCGCTCTACTACGGCCTGGGCATTGACTGGAGTCTGCTCCTGCCGCTGATGCTGGTCTTTATGATCACCTCGCTGGAAACCATTGGCGATATCACCGCCACCTCCGACGTGTCCGAGCAGCCGGTCTCCGGCCCGCTGTACATGAAACGTCTGAAAGGCGGCGTGCTGGCGAACGGACTGAACTCGTTTGTCTCGGCGGTGTTCAACACCTTCCCGAACTCCTGCTTCGGCCAGAACAACGGCGTGATCCAGCTGACCGGCGTGGCCAGCCGCTACGTGGGCTTCGTGGTAGCGCTGATGCTGGTGGTCCTCGGCCTGTTCCCGGCGGTGAGCGGGTTTGTGCAGCACATCCCTGAGCCGGTGCTGGGCGGCGCGACGCTGGTCATGTTCGGTACCATCGCGGCCTCCGGCGTGCGTATCGTCTCCCGCGAACCGCTGAACCGCCGCGCAATCATGATTATTGCGCTGTCTCTCGCCGTAGGGCTTGGCGTCTCCCAGCAGCCGATGATTTTGCAGTTTGCCCCGGACTGGGTGAAAAACCTGCTCTCTTCCGGCATCGCCGCGGGCGGTATTACCGCTATCGTGCTGAATCTCATTTTCCCGCCTGAAAAGAACTGATCCCCACACGGCAGGCTGTCAATGCCTGCCGTGACATCTCTTTACACCATTCCCGCCTTGAGCATTGCGCATAAATCGTGCATAACACCCTTATGTGCGTTTCGCGGGAAGGAAGACCATGAAATTTATTGGAAAGCTGCTTATCTATCTTCTGGTAGCCCTGCTCATTGTAGTGCTCGCCTTTTATTTTCTGCTCCAGACCCGCTGGGGCGCATCGCAGGTCAGCAGCTGGATCACGGTGAATACCGATTACGAGCTCAACTTTGACCTGATGGATCACCGCTTTTCATCCCCTTCTCACATCCTTCTGGAAAACGTTACCTTCGGACGAGATGGCAAACCGGCCACGCTGGTCGCTAAAAAAGTGGATATTGGCTTAAGCAGCCGCCAGATCACCGACCCGCTGCATATGGATGCCATCACCCTGTTCGATGGCACACTGAATTTATCGCCGCAGACGGCGCCGCTGCCGTTCCAGGCCGACCGTCTGCAACTGAATAACATGGCCTTTAACAGCCCGAATACGGAGTGGGATCTCAGTGCGCAAAAGGTGACCGGCGGCGTCAGCCCGTGGCAGCCCGAGGCGGGGAACATACTCGGTAAAAATGCGCAAATCCAGATGAGCGCCGTGTCGCTCACCCTCAACGGCATACCGGCCAACAACGTGCTGATTCAGGGACAACTCAACGGCAAAGAGGTGGTGCTGAATACCATCGGTGCCGATATGGCGCGCGGCTCGCTGACGGGCTCGGCTCTGCGTAATGCCGACGGTGGTTGGGTTATCGACACCCTGCGGCTGAATGAGATCCGCCTGCAAAGCGACAAATCGCTGCTGGATTTCTTCGCCCCTCTCTCCACCCTGCCTTCGTTACAGATTGGGCGGCTGGAAGTGACCGATGCCCGTCTACAGGGGCCAGACTGGGCGGTAACCGACCTCGATCTCAGCCTGCGTAACCTCACCCTGAGTAAAGGGGACTGGCAAAGCCAGGAGGGACGGTTATCCATGAACGCCAGCGAATTTATCTACGGCTCGCTGCATCTGTTTGACCCTATCCTGAATGCGGAATTCTCCCCGCAGGGCATTGCGCTGCGTCAGTTCACCTCCCGCTGGGAAGGAGGTATGGTGCGCACCTCCGGCAACTGGCTGCGCGAGGGTCAGGCGCTGGTGCTGGACGACGTTGCCATTGCCGGGCTGGAATATACGCTTCCGGAAAACTGGAAAACGCTGTGGATGGACCCGCTCCCGGCATGGCTGAACAGCGTGACGCTAAAAAAATTCGGCCTGAGCCGTAACCTGGTGATCGACATCGATCCGGCATTCCCGTGGCAGATCACCTCCCTCGACGGTTATGGCGCTAATCTGCGGCTGGCGCAGGATCACAAGTGGGGCGTGTGGGGCGGTAACGCAACCCTCAACGGGGCGGCAGCAACCTTTAACCGCGTCGACGTGCGTCGCCCGTCGCTGGCGCTGAATGCCAACGCCGCAACGGTAAATATTACCGATCTGAGCGCTTTTACCGAGAAAGGTATTCTGGAAGCGACCGCCACCGTGTCACAGCTGCCACAGCGACAAACCACCGTGAGCCTGAACGGGCGCGGCGTACCGCTCAATGTCTTGCAGCAGTGGGGCTGGCCAGCGCTGCCGATTGCGGGCGACGGCAATATTCAGCTTACCGCCAGCGGCAGCGTGCAGGCGAATGCGCCGCTGAAGCCGACGGTGAACGGGAAGCTGAGCGCGGTGAATATGGATAAACAGCAGGTGCAACAGACCATGACCGCCGGGATGGTGTCGACGGTGGCTCCGGCACAGTAAAAAGCCGGGTGGCGGCTTCGCCTTACCCGGCCTACGATCTAATGTAGGCCCGGTAAGCGAAGCGCCACCGGGCATTTTTACGGCTCAGAGGTGAACCACCACCTCATCCCCGTCGGCTTTCACCACCACACCCCACTCGCTGCCCACATGTGAACCGCCTTTTACGCCGCCGACCTTCTGCACGTTGCGCAAGCACACCGACCAGTTTTGCGCATCTCCCGCGCCGGTAAAGGTCACGACGTCGCCCTGACGTGACGCCTTCAGCGTAAACACCACAGAGCCGTCCGCCGCAGGCACTTCACTCACCGCCGTTGCGCCATCGCTCAGGTTGAAGAGCTGGAAGGCCGTCCCCTCGTGCCACGCATAGTCTGGCTTCTGGTTATTGTTACCCAGCGCCAGCAGCGTGTTGTCGCGCACATAGACCGGCAGGCTCATGAAATCGTGCTGCTGCTTATGCCAGCGGCTGCCCTGAATTTCATCGTTGTGCCACAGGTGCGTCCAGTGCCCTTCCGGCAGGTAGAACTGCACGTCACCCGCCTCGGAGAACACCGGGGCCACCATCATTGCATCCCCGAGCATGTACTGGCGGTCGAGGTAATCGCACGCCGGATCGTCCGGGAACTCCAGCATCATTGCCCGCAGTATCGGCGTGCCGGACTCGCGCGCCAGCGCCGCCTGACGATACAGGTACGGCATCAACTGACACTTCAGCTGCGTGAAGTGGCGCACCACGTCGCAGGACTCGTCATCGTACGCCCACGGCACGCGGTAGGATTTGCTGCCGTGCAGGCGGCTGTGGCTGGAGAACAGCCCGAACGCGCACCAGCGTTTGTAGACGTGCGCCGGAGCGGTGTTTTCGAACCCGCCGATATCGTGGCTCCAGAACCCGAAGCCGGACAGGCCAATCGACAGCCCGCCGCGCAGGCTTTCGGCCATCGATTCGTAGTTGGCATAGCAGTCGCCGCCCCAGTGTACCGGGAACTGTTGCGCCCCGACGGAGGCAGAACGGGCAAACAGCACCGCCTCTTCTTCTCCCACCGTCTCTTTCAGCACGTTCCACACCAGTTCGTTATAAATGTAGGCGTAGTGGTTGTGCATCTTCTGCGGATCGGAGCCGTCGAACCACTGAACGCCCGTCGGGATACGCTCGCCGAAGTCGGTCTTGAAGCAGTCGACGCCGATCGCCACCAGGCCTTTCAGCTTGTCGGCGTACCACCTGCACGCGTCCGGGTTGGTGAAGTCGTAGATTGCCAGCCCCGGCTGCCATTTGTCCCACTGCCACAGGGAGCCGTCCGGGCGCTTCAGCAGGTAGCCCTTCTCTTTCAGCTCCCGGAAGATCGGCGATTTCTGGCCGATATACGGGTTGATCCACACGCAGACCTTCAGCCCTTTCTCTTTCAGGCGGCGGATCATCCCTTCCGGATCCGGGAAGGTCACCGGGTCCCAATCGAAGTCGCACCACTGGAAGGCCTTCATCCAGAAGCAGTCGAAGTGGAACACGTGAAGCGGCAGGTCGCGCTCGGCCATACCGTCGATAAAGCTGTTCACCGTCGCTTCGTCGTAGTTGGTGGTGAACGAGGTGGTCAGCCACAGGCCGAACGACCACGCAGGCGGCAGCGCCGGACGGCCGGTGAAGCGGGTATAGCGGTTCAGCACTTCTTTCGGCGTCGGGCCGTCGATCACGAAGTACTCCAGATACTCCCCTTCCACGCTGAACTGCACTTTGGAGACTTTTTCGGAGCCGACTTCAAACGAGACGTTCTCGGGGTGATTCACCAGCACGCCGTAGCCGCGGTTGGTCAGGTAGAACGGGATGTTTTTGTAGGACTGCTCGGTGCTGGTGCCGCCGTCGCGGTTCCAGGTTTCGACCGTCTGGCCGTTGCGTACCAGCGCGGTAAAGCGCTCGCCCAGGCCGTAGACCGTTTCCCCCACGCCCAGATCCAGACGTTCAAACACATAGTTGCGATCGGTATTGCTGTCCTGCACGTAGCCGTTGTTTTTCAGCTGGCTGCCGGTAATGCGCTGGCCGTTGCGCAGGAAATCCAGCGCCCAGAACTCGCCTTTGGTGACGCGCACGCTGACGCTGCCGCTTTTCAGATCGGCAAATTCGGCGTTGTTTTCAATCTCAACTTTTACATCCTTCAGAACGTTCAGCGGATAGTGCGGGCCGTTATTCAGCGCGCCCTGGAAGTGCTCAATGCGCACCCCGACAATCCCCTCCTGCGGTGCAAACAGGCGCACCGTGAACATCAACGTGTCGAGCTGCCAGGTGCGTTCGCGCACGTCACGCGGCGCGACGTACACCACCAGGTCATTGCCCTGCTGCTCCACGTCGAACACCTGCACCGGATACGTCACGTTCAGGCCCGGTTGAATAAGCCAGTTTCCATCACTGATTTTCATGCTTACGTCCTCTTAGTTCTGCAATTCTTTGCTGACTGGCAGGTTTTCAAACTCCTGCTGATTGCGGCGCGCGCCCTGCGCCAGCTCGCGCAGGATTTTGGTCAGGAAGGGGGTTTTCAGCGTGTAGTAGCGTTTGGCGATAATGGCGCTCAGCACGTAGCAGATCGCCGGAGCCAGCGTAAACAGGCCGATGATGATGCTGATGGTCGCGCTGTTCTGGGTTTTGGCTGCCGCGTCGTAGCCGCCGCCTGCCATCATCCAGCCGATCATCGCCCCGCCCAGCGCCAGGCCGAGCTTCAGCACGAACAGCGTGCCCGCGAAGCTGATGCCGGTCAGACGTTTGCCGTTGGTCCATTCGCCGTAGTCGACGGTATCGGACATCATCACCCACTGAATCGGCGTCACCAGCTGGTGCAGCACGCCGATAACGAAGATGAAGCCGAACATCAGCACGGTGGCATGCATCGGCACGAAGAACATCGCCACGCTGACCACCGCCAGCGCGGCGTTGGTCCACCAGAAGATGCTGACCTTGCACTTCCAGTCGGTGAGCGGTTTCGCCAGCGCGGAGCCGATCAGGTTGCCGACGCAGTAGGTCGTCAGGAAGGCGACGAACACCTCCGGCGAGCCCATGATCCAGGTGCAGTAGTACATCATCGCGCCGCCGCGCACGCAGACGGCGAGGATGTTGAGGATGGTCAGCACGCCGACGATGCGCCACTGGTCGTTTTGCCAGATATCACGCAGATCTTCACGCATGGAGGTGGTGCTCGGCGGCACCTGGATGCGCTCTTTGGTGGTGAAGAAGCAGAACGCCAGCATCAGGAACGCGACCACCGACAGCACGGCGATCCCGCCCTGGAAGCCGAACGCCTTATCGTCGCCGCCAATCAGGTTCACCAGCGGCATCATCAGCACCGTGGAGAGCATGCCGCCCGCCGTCGCCAGCACAAAGCGCCAGGACTGGAGGGAGATACGCTGCGTCGGGTCGTTGGTGATCACGCCGCCCAGCGCGCAGTAGGGGATGTTGACCACGGTATAGAGCAGGGTCAGCAGGGTGTAGGTGATGGCGGCGTAAACCATTTTACCGTTGAGGCTGAGGTCCGGCGTGGTATACGCCAGCACGCAGACGATGCCGAACGGGATCGCGCCGAACAAAATCCACGGGCGGAACTTGCCCCAGCGGCTGCGGGTGCGGTCGGCAATCAGCCCCATGCACGGGTCGGAGATCGCATCCAGCGCGCGGGCCAGCAGGAACATGGTGCCGACAAACCCGGCGGGAATACCAAAAATATCGGTGTAGAAAAACATCATATAAAGCATGACGTTATCAAAAATGATATGGCTGGCGGCGTCTCCCATGCCGTAGCCAATCTTCTCTTTTACTGACAGGACTTCGCTCATATTTTTATCCTTCACGCTGTAGGGGGCGCTGAGACCGGTTACCGTTTTTTAAACCATTGTTTCAGGGGCGGGTATTGCGTTTTCTGGTTAAGAGATTACGTTTCTTGTTTTTTGTGATCGGGATAAAAGTTGATGAGCACGAAATGCTAACCTGAGGATTTTCTTAAGAATTAGCTGAAACAGGGGGATTCAGGTCAAAAGAGAGGTGAAAAAAGTGGTGTGGGGTATGTGGTAAATGCCTGAAAGTAGCTATAATGCGCCCCGCCTCCATGTAGCAATGCAGGCGCGGAAGATCGTCATCTCCGGTGAGGTGGCTGGACTTCAAATCCAGTTGGGGACGCCAGCGTTCCCGGGCAGGTTCGACTCCTGTGATCTTCCGCCAATTAGCCTCTACTGAACTCCACTGTCTCAAGTAAATCCCCTATAATACCCGCAATTACTGCTGATTATGTTCTCCCGAGGTCAACTGTCTCTACCAGAATCAAGTGCATTCTGGGGGCATAATGGGGGGCATGATTTATATCCCCATTTTGAGATGCCCCCAATGAAGCTAACAGTCAGACAAATAGACACAGCCAAGCCCAAAGAGAAGCCGTACAAGTTATCTGATGGTGGAGGCCTCTACCTTGAAGTAACCACCAACGGCTCACGCTACTGGCGTTTAAAGTATCGTTATGCGGGTAAAGAAAAGCGCCTTGCTTTCGGGGTTTATCCTGAGGTTTCTCTCGCAGAAGCCCGTGAAAAGCGTGAAGCTGCGAAAAAGTTACTATCTGCTGGAAGCGATCCCGGAGAGCTAAAGAAAGCAGAGAAAATCGCACAAAAACTTAACTACGAAAATACCTTCGAAGCTATTGCCCGTGAATGGCACCAACTGAGAGCGGATCGTTGGTCATTACGTTATCGAGATGAAATTATTGATACCTTTAAAAAGGATATTTTCCCCTACATCGGTAAGCGCCCCATAGCTGAAATTAAGCCTATGGAATTGCTGGAAACCCTTCGCCGGATGGAAAAACGCGGAGCGTTAGAGAAGATGCGCAAAGTCAGACAGCGCTGCGGTGAAGTATTCCGTCATGCGATTGTGACCGGACGCGCTGAATACAATCCTGCACCCGATCTAGCTACAGCCCTCGCAACACCAAAGAAAACACATTTTCCTTTCCTGACTGCCGAAGAGCTTCCTCACTTTCTTAGAGATCTTGCAGGCTATTCCGGGAGTGTTATTACCAAGACTGCAACTCAAATCATCATGCTTACAGGGGTACGAACTCAAGAACTACGTTTTGCCCGTTGGGAGGATATTAATTTTGAAAAACGGCTCTGGGAGATCCCTGCTGAAGTCATGAAGATGAAACGGCCACATATCGTTCCTATGTCTGATCAGGTTGTCGCGCTCTTTGAATCACTGAAGCCTATTACGGGGCTATATCCGCTGGTATTTGTCGGACGTAATGATCGTACAAAACCGATCTCAAAGGAGAGCGTTAATCAGGTGATTGAGTTATTGGGATATAAAGGAAGGCTTACAGGGCACGGTTTCCGACACACGATGAGTACCATCCTGCATGAAGAAGGCTTTAACTCAGCATGGATTGAAACGCAGCTTGCGCATGTGGATAAGAACGCGATACGTGGGACTTATAACCATGCGCAGTATTTGGAAGGCAGACGAGAGATGATGCAGTGGTATGGTGATTATATCTATGAGCTAGCTAGGCGTAGTAACGAAATACATGCAGCAGGTAATTACAAGACTGCATAAAATAGTATAAATTAATTTCAATAAGGATTTCTTTTAAAAACAACATTTAACAAGTAACCAAGGAAGGTTTTTTGAATGATAGTTGGTCTAATATTGCTCATCATTTCATATTAAAATTCAAAATCAAAAGTATCATTTTTGTAACGTATTGATTATCAATAGAAAGACCAAAGTCATTTACCTGTTTTTTTATACATGATAGACTTGCTAGAGAGGTGGGCACATATGAATGAACTTGATTTTAAAATACCTTTAACTACTTATTTTGCGGGAGATAAATCTGCAGCCCTAAATTTTGAATTTCCGTTTGATTTCAATAGACGTAGATGTGACCTACTTGTTTCGACATGCGATTCACTTATAGGAGTCGAAATAAAAAGTGATTTAGATAATCTTGATAGACTAGAGGATCAACTGAATTCGTATTATAAATGTTTCAATCAAATTTACGTTGCATGTGGTACGAAACATTATAAGAAAATTAGACAGATGAAAGGACGATTCGGAATTATACTCATCTCTGATGGTACATTAACAGTTAAGAGAAAAGCTAAAATAATAAAATCTCTAGCATTGATGCCCATTTTAGATATGTGTGATAAAATATCTTTGGAAAAGTTAAGCAATTTAAAATATCAGAATAAATCTGATTTAATCATGTCTATAATCAATAATTTTAGTAAGGAGGAGATTTATAGAATTTATCACTTATCTATTCACGAAAAGGTATCGCGAGTATATAATGCGTTTCTTTCAGAAAAAGGAGATGTAATAACCAGCGAAGATATCACTCTCCTGAGTCTGAAATCAATGAATCTAGGTGCATTTTAATTATTTTTTACAAGCTTTGCCATCCTAGAAATATGAATATTAGAACGAACAGAAATCCAATATGACGGATTGAGTCCACCTGCTTTTGTTAAACTGGCTTGTGTGATCTCATTTTTTCCCCAGCAAACTAAGGTGTCATTTTGAAAAGCATTCAATGTGACAATATTCCTCGCACATTGATCATATCCACCAACATCACGACGAACTTTTGAAAAAAAGATAGAATCTCTTGTTGGAAAATCTATTCTAGGAATCCAATTATAAGCTTTAACATCATTCCTAAATGGGTGAATGCATGCATAATCGCCATATAAAACATTTGGTATAGCTATTTTAGCTAGTTCCAAATTAATATTTTCATATAATGAAACATTACCATAGTAAACTTTATTTTCAAATTGATTCTGACTTTTATCTAGGTATTCAGTTATATTTCCAGGGTAATGCTCAGAGCAAAATATATATTTACCGGTATAGAACCCATTTATTTTTTGGAAAAAATAAGAAATAAACGCGACAATATATTCGAATGGTTTTTGTTCAATTTTCCCCTTAATATATGATGCATCAAAGATGATACTGTGAATGAGATATGGTTTCTGCTGAACCAATTGCAATAACGTATTAAATAAAGAACTTAATCCTTGTTCGAATATTGGTATACGGATAACTATATGCCGAGTATGCTTACACAAATTTTCAGCCTGAACAATCAATTCATTAATATTGGAGTCAGGATAAGCAAGCAATACAGGCAAAACACCCGGCATTTTGCCTTTTACATACTCTATAAAAGAGCACCAGTTTTCAAAGTAATTACTATCATCATAAAAACTTTCAATTTGTTCATTAGAAAGAGAGTCAATTGTCGTTAGATCAAGAATCAATTCTTCCGATTTAATTACTTGACACAATTCGTCTATTTTCTTGTAGACGCTAGCATCCTGATTGTTTTTGCCTTTCCTCGACTTTGTAAGCTCAATGATTGGTGTCATACTCTGCCAAGTATTTTGATCAAGATTCTTTAAAGCTCTAATTTCAGCAATAGTGGTTTTTATAATAGGATAATATTTAATATTCATATAACTTCCTCTGTAAAGTCTCCACTCTTATTTTTGCAGCAAGGACAGAGACATCAAAGTAATCAGAAATTATTTCGGCATTAGCCCCTTTCATTTTAATAAACTCAATGAGTATCTTTTTAGGCATTAGCAAAGCTCCAGCAAAATTGTTAGCTTCGTATTCCATTGAGTCCATCTGCGAACTACGATATAAAGCCTTATCAATAAACTCTATGGCTCTATTTCTATGTAAAAAATAATGACCAAGCTCATGAGCCAAAGTGAAACGTTGCCTTTTTTGATGATGTAAAGAATTAACTGATATAACCCATTTTCCATTGGCATTCTTTTGAAGTTGGCCAGAAATATCATCAGCCATCACAACACGTCTTAACTCAATTCCAATTTTATTTATAAAATCATCTAGATCAAATGGTGTTGGTTTAACATTAAGTGTAATGGCGTAATCAAGTACGTCTTGTGGATTATTTAAATCCATCATATCCACAGGCAAAAAGGCAGAGGTACTGCTTACTTTTCTTTTAAGGATTGCCATGGTCAACATCCTCTTTCTCACTAATTACTATCTGCCCTTTGTCTTGCAAAGTATCTATCATATTCTTAAAATAGTCATCGGTATTAACCTCTGACTCATCATCAGGAGCCAGCTTATTTTTCAGCTTATAAAAATCCATCTTAAGTAATTTAATTTCATGCCTGAGCTGGATAACAGTATCATTATCTTCATTTTTATCTATCCCTGATAATTGTTCTCCTTCTTCTGCAAAGATATCAGAAACTTTAGATTTTACATCGCTGTCAAAACCTTTATCATTTGCAAAAAAATATCTAACTTTTTCAGCTATAGTGATATCAAATTTGTCATCCGCATTGATTTTTATCACCAATACAGCAAAAAATGCAGAGAACGTGCAAAAAAATATTAATATTGTTATTGTATATGAATAAAAACTACCAATTTGAGAAAGCAAATCATTGGTACTTAATATATAATTTTTACTCATCAAATGAGCTAGCGCCTTAGTTTCCTTAGCAGTCATATCCGAAACGGAATTAGCTGAAACATACCAACTAAAGGTATTAACAAATTCTTTGATCGGACCTTTAAAGAAATAAATAAACAGGAAAGAAACAAACCCGATGAGTAAAACAAATAAGCATGATTGAAGAAACAACTTCAATACAGGTCGGAAAAAACTGTCATAAACTCCTTTTTTCTTTGTATCTTCGGACATAATAAATCCTAATCGGAAATCAGAACCCTGTGTGTAAGTTTAGTGTATCTCAAGTTGACATAGAAAGTTAATGATTTTGTTAAGTTGCCGCCATAGTACCGAAGCACTTTAGTGTGCTTCGGTCTGACAAATTTTATTTCCAATGAGCCCTGTCTCCCCAGACGCTACGCAGCATTCCTGTTGTAGGTACTCTTACACTAAACCAGTCACAACTGAAAACTTCCTTCTGATCGTCATAAAGCGAATCATCACCTGTCAGCACAACTTCACTTCCCGGTACCGCAACGCCTGGCGATAAACCGCAATCACCGCATCTTGGTTATCTCACCTGAGCCGTGCTAGCGGATTTTCATTTCAGCCGGTTAAGGGTCTCTTCACCCTTCGTTCTGCGGGCAATTTCTCTCGCCGTCTCTTCAATGCCGGGGTAAATGGTGCTAGGTTTGATATTAAGTCTGCTGAGCTCCTGCAGGATCGCTTTCTTGTTGCTGACATAAATTCGGTCTACTTTGAGACCGCTGTGGCCGGTATCTGGCAAGACAGCCTCATGTCCGAATAGTAGAAATGCACCGGACTGGGATGAGATCCTCTGGTTGGCAATTCTCCCACGGACAAAAAGGATGCGGCTTAAGTCGCCCGGATGTATTGCGTTTTCGAAGTACGGTTTTTCAGAGCGGATAAAATGAAGCAGCTTCTTCATTTCCGGATTTTCTTTGTCTCGGAGAGGAGGGGGAATGTCAGTTGCAGGAATGAGCTTATTTTTATCTTCAATGTTAAGCAAAGACAGGTTTGTGATACAGCTTACAGTGTCAGAGTTATAAAACTTTATGTCATCCGTCTGGACGGTAAAAATTTTCACATCCCCTATTTTTTCTTCCTCCGCGTTTTTATCGAGCATGTCTGCGCAGCAGAAATAGAGGGCGACCAGCGGATTAGCCGTGACGTCCAGCAGGCGCGTAGGCAGGCCGTAATGCTGCATGCGGACCAGCTTATCTATCATGAAATGGTCCTGATAAAATTCAGCCGGATGGGCCGTCAGGATCTCGTTAATCATGTTCCTTTCTTTATGCCTGTACAGCGGCACGGCCTCCTCTTCACGGAAGAGGGAAGGCTCCAATTTGTACTTGTAGTCGCTGTGTCCGCGGTAAAAGATTTCCTGCCCTTCTTGGGCCTGAAATTCATTTATTTTCTGTAGAAACGCTTCTACCGACGTCACGCTCTGCTCGCGTTCATACAATCCTGGCTGCGGTGGTGGAGGAACGTTGACTGGCGGGGGAGCTGGAACTTGTAACCCAAAAGCAGTCATGACTTCAGGAAGGCTGACTTCCTTGATAGCCCAGTGGGTCCTCGATGTTTCAAACAGGTGAAAAAAGAATCGATCGCCCAGCACTCTGAAGTTATCAACTATCACTTTCCCGAAGTCATAATCGATGCGGACTGCATACTCTAAATTTTTCCCGTTGACTGCCACGCTCTCAAGCATACCCACCCGGATATTGGATACCTGGCGTGACCGCCCATCCAGGTGCTTTTCATTCACGAACTCGGTCATAAGCAGGCAGGGAATGAGCTTAAGGTTATCGAGGACCGATTTATTCACTTCTCTGTAAATGAGCGAGAGTCTGTCATTCGTGTATTCCAGATAACGACTCAGGGGCATCGAGCTTTTGGCAAGCTGGCCCACGGGAACGTTCCAGTCTTCATCACTCACTTTCATTATCAGATTTATCACGGGCTTCCCTTCATGTTCATCATTGAGCATATGGTGAGATAACTTTATTCCTGTAAGAGCTTTAAATAAACAGGAAATCACTGCTGGTAATGGACCGTAAGCCTAATGCCAGGACAATGCATTTAACCAGAGGTTACATTCCTGTCTGCCTGCGGTTAAGACCAAAATAAATGCAGATCAACTGTGAAACAAGATTAACGTAATTTCATTTTAATATTAAAAACGTCTGTATCAGATGATTTTTTCAATCCGTATGATGTTCTCAGGGGGAACAGCAACCCCCTCCCGGTCGATTCCCCAGTTTGCACAGCTATCCGGAGGCTGATGACGCACTGTTGTATAAGCATAAGCGAGGGCCGCTTCAATGCATCGCCGACTGTCGTTAGGCGGCGCGGAGAACCATATTAATTTCGGCTTCAGAATAGCAGCGTAATGCGCTTTAATGTCGGAGCCATACTGTTTCATGTAGGCATTACAGACGTCTTCTACCAGCTCCGGCATCTTCGTATAGTTACGGTGCCCTGTAACCTCATTATTCAGCTGAGCTTCCCTGATAAGGGATGCATAAGGTCCCCAGTGTATAGAGTTTCCGTGACGCTCCATGAACATTCTGTCAGGCACTCCGCTTTTTTCCCAGTCACTGAGCCGCGTCCGAACCTGGCTACTGGGCGCTGCATCTGCCAGCATTCTGATAACAGCTGCGAATGATCGGTTAAGTGGAAGAATACCGTCCGGGAAATGGTTATCAGCAACGGTACGGGTGCCATGAAACCAGAATGCTGAAATCAATTCGTCAGGCTCGGTAAGATTGTTGATGGTGTATTCAAACAGAAGCTGATTAGCTGTTTTCGGAATATGCGGGTCCGCTGTAAAGACCTTTTCAAGATCAATATCAAGCAGTACCATTTTAAGTTCAGGAACCGTGCAACGAAAACCTTTACTGAGGGTAATAAGAGTGTTATCCCGTCCTGAGCAGTTGAGCACAAACCCCATAGAAATCTCCTTTTAGAAATATGCGTATTATTTAATAAACTTAGAAGATCATCTTAATAATAAAATCTCATTTTTCTTCATCTTCGAAGTATGATTGCGGCCCTCCTGCCAGACGGTAACTTTCCCTGAGGTCATCCAAATTTTTTTCTTTATAGAAAGGTTCTGCGAAATGTTTTTCATAAACGTTAATCAGGTTTTTATTTCTGGTCGCATGGAATCTTTTTTTTACATCATGAGCTTCCAGCACGTGTATTTTATAGCGTTTCCTGACTGAGTTGTTATCACGAAATTTTTCAAGCGATAACTGGCTGTCTACGCCCAGCTTCCCCGTGGTCCAGAATTCGACATGAATGTCGGCTTCTGGCTTCTCTTTTTTTGCGGCATCGAAAAATACAGGTACCTGATCTCCTATCCAGTGTTTAACGTCTTCATGCTTGACAAAGGAATAGGGTTTGTAGCCTTTGCATTCAATAAACCTTACCTCCTGATATCCCTTAGCGATGAACACATCACTTTCTGCTTTTTTACCGTCAGCAGAACGGAAAACTTTTCCTATCTCAACCGCACCTTCATGTTTCATCACTTCAGCAACAAGATATTCGAAGAGCGCCCCCTGCAGCTGCGCCGCGGCACCTTTAACATTCGCTAGCGCAACCATTATAGAATCAATTTTTTCCAGGTTCGAGCTGGCATTTGTGAAGAAATAGAACAGAAAATCGTTCAGCTCGCGCAGTGACTTTGCAAACTCTTCACCGAACAGATTTTCTGGTGTAGCAGGGATAACGCCTTCCTTCTTTAGAGCATGAAACGCATCTTTGTCGAACTGACTGGCGGCCAGCATAAAAAGACTTTTACCTACGTTTCTTATGCTCCTTAGCGATTTACATTTAGCTATAAAGGGCTGTACCTGGGCCAGAGTGACTTTGGTCCCCAGCAGAACGTCACAGGCAAAAAAACCGGGCTTGTTTACATCGCTTCCTGGTGTAACAAGAGGAGACAAATAGCTGGGACCTGTTAAATCGAACAGATAGTTTGAAATAGCAGGTGGCTTCCCTTCTTCATCCTGCCTTGTCCTTGCCAGGTTATAGCTGATGAGATTGAGGTTCTGACTCCACTGAACCATCGTCGCGATGAAAATGCTCTCTGTCACCAGACGCGCGTGTATCTGTCTCGATACGGAATCGTACCGCCTTTCATCTTTTTCTCTGAGAGCGATGCATTCTCCAATTTCAGGCAGGATAATTTCAGTGCATAAACCGATTTTCACCAGCCTTTGCCATACTACAGTGAACGGAGTTTTTTTCTTCATGGCTACAGGTGAACCACTTGCAGCGCCAAAATCACGTTTAGGAATGATTCCGCCTCTGGCCAGCAGGGCGCTCAGTGCAAGGCCCAATGCTGAACCACTCTCTATCAGCTTATCGGTTAGTATCTGCCAGAACTCATCGCTACCATAGGAGTCCCTGAGATATACAAACTGCACCCTCTTCGGAAATACGTTTTTAATGCTGCTTATCTCACCAGATAGGACAGCCCGTGAGATAACCTTCCTCGCATTTTCAGCAGAGATTTTTTTGCTTTGAATCAGCAGATCCGCCAGCGTTGAACTCAGGCAGGGACCTTCGCGCTTTAAAAGAGAGATGAGTGTCATAGTTTCTTGTCACACTGCGCATTTAATAATTACAAACATAACATGCTCGACTCTCTTTTAAAAATTACATTTAATAATTTTATTTAATATCAATGAGTTATCGCATCTACTTTACTGTTCGGTCATTAATTTGTCGCGGTTGATAATTTTTAGTTTTTTATTCTGATCACTTTAGGAGCGTGTGTCTGGCAAAAAGCAGTCGATACAGCTACTTACGCATCAGTTGAATAAAACCAGTCAGCACATTGAGGACATCTCTTCTCCCCATGCCAGCAGACATGGCACCAGCAACATCGCCATTGCCGTATAGCGGTGTTAGTAGGTGGAAAGCGATTTTCTGATGGCGGTATAGTTTGTGATGAGGTGGTTTGCCCTTGCACTGCCTGGAGCTTGTTAAATCGACATGCTTTAAGTCGAGCGACATTGTTGATATGTCCCGGCAGGTGCACAAATGTTCTTGTTGCAGTCAGAGGGTCAAACTGAACACCGATCTGCAGTTTGCAGTAAATGCAATGCAATGAATCAAAATCAACCTGTTGAACAGATTCTGGTGTAACCCATTCACCCTTTGCGCTGACAGCATGAGTGGCTAAAACGAAGTAATTCATCGTGAACTCCGGAGAAAATGTAAAAGCCAGCATGGTTAGCTGGCTTTGTGGATAGAAGGGGGAAGGAAGCATTACCGACTGTCACAACGGGTTAGTTTTACCGGCCTATTTATGTTCTCTTCTTTTTTTTCAATGAACGTACTTCTCCGCGACCAAAGGTTCTGGCATTTCCAGGGAGGAGCAAACGGGCACAGGCATCGATTTTGGTGATATAACTTAGCGCTTTAAGTAACCCCTTGTCCTTACTACTGTCACCGCGTTTCATTTTGCCGAGGCAGCAGTCCTCATAACGCTCTTTGTAAGCGTTGCAGTTGTAGAACATGCCTTTACCTTGAGTAATGGTTTCATTCCAGTATTTCCCGAAAGCATGAGCAATCACGCCATCCTGTTGTGCTTTATTGCCATTTAAGATAAATAGCATGTGGTAATGAAATTTACGTTGTGGGCCATATTCCAGTTTCCATACCGTCCCGAGGACATGGCGAAACATTGGATTCTTTTGCATATTGCGAAACAGCTGCTGACGATGCTTACGGGCATCATCAGCAGTGATGTCAGCTTTATGCTCATTTGCCCATGATAAATCAACCCGCAAGACCAGCAGCCGGGAATGACGCTCCTGTAGATGTCTGATGTAATTTATCACTCCCTTCAGATTTTTAACCGAAGTCCGCTGGTACTTTCTGCATGCTTGTTTAAATCCTGCCTGACTCACAGTAAATCGGTAATCCTGCATCAGCTTATTCAGCATTTCTGCTGTGGTAACGGTATCTGCCCCTACTATTTTCCCGTTATGGACACGCGAATATAAATCGGCGCTATTAAATAAACGCTGAAATGTAGCTATACGTGGATTAGCTATTCGTACTTTCATCGCATCTTGCGGCAACATATTGAGATGACGGATGGCATCAAGAATGATGGCTGACTCTGCACTCTCTTTGTATCCTGAACGGTTATACAAAATAGTGAAAGGTAACTTACGCCCTCTGCTGATAGTTTTAAGGCAATTATCCAGCTGTTCTAATTTGCATCTGAACTCATTGTCATCGGATATGATGATGTGGGGAGTATTATTCTCAATATGATATTCAGCATGAGATAACAGGAATGATTCTGGTAAGTCCATAATGTATTTCTCTGAAGCCAGTCAGTAATGACTGGCTGGCAATGTATAAAGGTGGTTATTGGACTAGGGGCTTCATCTGATATTCAGCATGAATAGTAATATCAGAAATAGTGTCTGCGTGATAACAATGTCTAAGTGTATGACGCCATTAATGAGTGTGATATAGCGTGTTTATATGAAGTGATATTGATTGGTGATTGAATGTGTTAATTAATGATTGGTAATGCATTAAATACAATAATAAATAAACCGACTTTGCAAATCACATTAAGGCCATGTGCCATAAGGCACGAGAGCATAAAATCATGGTGTGAAGTTAGTGACCTTTTCATCACTATCTTTGGAGTCTTTTATGCTCTTGACTCATTAACACGGGCTTCTAACCATTCTTTTATCTCACGTTCAATCCAGCGGGAACTGCGGCCAAATTTCACCGGTTTTGGGAACTTACCGTCCTGCGCCATTTTATAAAACCACTTATCGGACAAACCGGTCAGTTCAGTAATAAACTGCATGCTGACAAATTTATCCTCGTGAATATTAATCGTGCTCATGACATGTCTCCAAAAATGTATCATGAGGACACCGGATGGCATCCTTTCATGTCATAGGCCTCATATGTACAGATTTACTTTTCCCTGACGTTATTTCATAAGAAAAGGATTGCCGGCCGAGACGGGGATAACTATCAACCACACATCAAAAATCTGGCGCAGCTACACTTTCACACAGTCAATTCATGGTGTTCTCAGAGGCAGTTTTTCACTAAAAAAGTGCCTAATTACAGGGGCTGCATTAGACTTCTACCCTACGATTTACACTATGATTATTGCTATGAATTACCCTATGAATTACTATACGTGCATTGCAGTTCGCATAATAAAAAGAGGTAATTCCTTTTGAGTGATGAGTTATGGATCGACATTAAAAGCTCGCGTGATATCAGGTTATTTCTGTGGCTAAACGGGGATGATGTCGCTATTTACAATTATCGTTTGAAAGATAGCAGCAAGAAATACAGCGCAGATCAGATTTATGGGGAAGACTATAGATTAGCAGCAGAGGCAATAAACGACGCGTTTCGTCTGTTTTATAAAGACCCAGATATACTTCGTGCATATGCGTCTAATTTTAAAAAAGCCAAAGATGCAATGTTGCCATTAAAAGAATTCAACTGGTTTAAACGCTGCAATGATGCCTGTTACTTTACCTGGGTGTATATAAGGGTTCTCAGTAATAAAAATAAAGCACTTGGTAGTTTTGATATAAATGAATCGTGCACTGTTTATACCCGGACGTATTATCACCGGCTGATTAAAATTCAGTATCCTGTAAGCCATAGTGAACGCCTTGAGTGCATAAAAGATTTTTTTGACAGGTCATCGATGGATCTTTCATCAAAACTATTGATAATATCGAAGATAAGATACGAGTGGGACAGACACTCTCTTTTAGTAAATAACCTCCCCCTAAAGAAAGCTGAGAAAGTAAAAATACAATGGGCGTGGAACTATATTTCTAAGGACAAGGTTAACGTTATTATTGGTTCAATAAAAAGAGCGCAAGCTAAGATAGCAAAAGGAACTCAACCCCATCAGGACAATATACCTTCTGAGCATATTTTTAATGAGGCGTACAAAGCAGCTTTACAAGGATACGTCCACAACCCTCATTTCGTTAGCCTTTTCAGGCCATCAACGACAACTGAGAAGTATCTTGCACTACGTTGTATTTATATTTGCATGTATTGTTACGACAATAAATTTTTATCCAGATTTAAGAAATCGTGGGAATCATCGGTCTACAGGAAGACAAAGAAGAAAGTCACGGTTCGCGAAAAATCAACGTCAGAACCAGAAGGGTGGGAATTCAGTAATGTAACTGATGCAGAGAAAATCATCGCAGAAATACCTTCAGAAGCTGAAAAGCTTCATGATAAATTACTCTTACAAACATCCAACGAAAAGCTAAATGAAATTATACCTACTCCTGAAATTGATGCCGGAGAAAACAAAGAAGTCAAAGATGACTCAGTAAATAACTGGTATGGCATTCCTTTTTAGAGTTTTCTATTTATAAATAACAAAGGCCACGATGAAAGTGGCCAATAATTGTCAACATCACTCACTACAGATTATTTCAAACCTATATCACCCCACTGAGAACACCGGCATATCTTTGTCTGGATGAATATCTCATTGATCATCAATACCGATCGATACTCAATTAAAAGATAGCATTCACCTATCAATGGATGGGTAATTGATCGTTTTTATTATAGATAATAGCGATCAATTTGTTGAAACTGATCTGTATTAACGATTATCCCATTCCCTCTCAAATGCATACGATCAGGTGGCCTTTGGTTTAGCAAAGGGCCATTTTTCGTTTGCAAAACAACAGCAAGGATTCTCTATGTTGAAGATAAGCTCCGCATTCTTTTTCAGTACGGCACTGTTAAGCGCAGCGGTGCACGCCATGGGCCAGGAGCAACAATGGGGCAACTGGTTTGGCACTGTTAATGCGATGGAGTTTGAACTGAATACCGACAATAGCGCCGGAGAACGCATGACGCTCACCTGCCGGGACAGTCATCTGATATTGAACTACAGCGGGTCTGATAGGAAACCCTTGGGTGTACCAGTTGAAGGTCAGGAAGGCATGGGGATTAATATCAATGCTGTACATTACCTGCCAGGCAAGGCGGCTTTCATCGCACTCAAAAACACAGACAGCCATGGGCAGATTGAAATCACCCGAATCAATAAACCCTTATCTCACCCATTCAGTACCGCAGGACTCAAGGACGCTCTGGAGGACCTTAACTGGGAAGACTGCATCAGCCATTAATCACCCCATCCGGTAGCTCATGCTCCCACATTGTTAATCATCAGCAAGGATATCTGTATATGGCGACATTCCTTTCACGCCTGATTTTGATCTGTACCCTTTCAATCCCGGCCTTCAGTTTTGCCATCACCATTCCCGGTAACATTCATCCAGAGCGATACACGTTCTTTCTGACAGATAACGGCGGTGAAATGCTTCGCGAAATGAACGATGCAGCAGTCAGCGTAAAACTCAACAACAGAGTTGGTTTTAGCGCTGAGGTACAAAACAAGGCGGCTGCAGCGAATATCTCTCCTTTATTGTACGCAGCATCACCGCTTGAACAGAACTTTATCCGCTACGACAGTAAACCGGTTAAGGCTCTGACTTGTCTCGTAACGACACGCACTATGCCGGGTCAGAATAAAAATTATTCATGGGAGGAAACCTACTGCCTGGATGAAACCGGTGCTGCCTACATCGGCACAAAAGGCTGGCCGTCACGTGCTATCGTCGAAAAGAGCTGCGAGGTGGGTGCCTCCGGTTGTCCTGTATATCTTGGTCTGAACAATGATCCACCGACCATGCGGAATGATGCTGCGCAATATATTCCTTACAGCAGCGATCGGGCAAGCGGGCAGAAAGTACGTAACTCTGAGCCAAAATCAACGACCGCTGAAACCGTCGCAGAGCAGGACGGTTATGTGGTGAGTTTTATTAAAGCCAGCAACTGTACAGACAACAAACTGATTGTCAAAAACACAAGCTCCGGGAAAACCGCCGCAATTGCAGGATTAAGTGGTTGCTCTTTTGATCCGGAGAAAAATGCAGTAATTATATTCCCTCAAAATGAATATGTCGGCGTTTACAGTGGCCCCACAAACGCTTCTGAGGAAATAGCCTCAGTCGATCTCCCCTAATTACTTTTCCAGTCCGGTATAAGCTTCCTGCGGTACCGGACACCTTTTGGATCAACCTATGAAAACTAAAAATTCCCCGGACGATATAACGCCAGATGCAGAATCATTTGGGCTGACCTGGCCCGTTGTTTTCAGCGTCGCAGGGCTCACTCTGCTGAGAAGTAAGTCGGCTGTATGCCAGGCAATGGGAGCCAGCCTGATGACCTATAGCCTGATAAGACTCATAAAAAAACTCGCCACGCTTGCCTGAAAAGTCCCAATCAGGAAACACGGTTTGCGTGCCAGCACCTGTACCAGACGTACTATCACCATCCGAAGCTCACCTGGAAGCTAACTTTCGACAAAAGCTGAAGCGTTCCTTTATCAATGGGTTGGCTGCAATAGCAGAGGACAGAATCAATGATGATGCCTTTGTTTTATCGGTGTGCAGCAAAGCGTATGAACGCTTACCTCTGAACATAAGGCGAGTCGTTCAGTACGAATGGTGTCTTCGATACTTCAAGTACAGTAAACCCTTTATTCTGCGGCGATTACAACATCACCAGGCCGAAAAGCAAATACCATCGGCATTACCTGACAGAGAACTCTCGCCACAGCAGAGCCAGCCACCAGCCTCTCCCTGAACATTTTATCTTCCATCCAATGCCACTCTACTGGAGTGGTTTTTATGTCCGTTTGAAAAGGAATCAACTATGACCCGTTTAGCCAGCCGCTTTGGTGCAGTCAACCTTGTTCGTCGTGACCGCCCGTTAACTCGCGACGAACTGGCTCATTATGTGCCCAGTGTCTTCAGCGAAGAAAAACATGAATCCCGTAGCGATCGTTATACCTACATCCCGACAATTACCCTTCTCGATAACCTGCAACGCGAAGGTTTCCAGCCATTCTTCGCGTGCCAGACCAGAGTCCGCGACCAGAGCAAACGAGAGCATACGAAGCACATGCTGCGCCTGCGTCGTGAAGGCCAGATTACTGGCAAACAGGTTCCCGAAATTATTCTGCTGAATAGCCACGATGGCTCCAGCTCATATCAGATGCTACCGGGGTTATTCAGAGCAGTTTGCCAAAATGGGCTGATTTGCGGTGAGAGTTTTGGCGAAGTGCGCGTGCCGCATAAAGGCAATGTAGTAGAGAAAGTCATCGAAGGGGCCTACGAAGTACTGGGAATATTTGACCGTGTAGAAGAGAAACGCGATGCCATGCAGTCACTTTTGTTACCGCCGCCCGCTCAGCAGGCGATGGCGAAAGCTGCGCTGGCATATCGCTTCGGTGAGGAGCACCAACCGGTGACAGAGACGCAGATACTTTCCCCACGCCGCTGGCAGGACGAAAGCAACGACCTTTGGACCACTTACCAGCGTATTCAGGAAAACCTGATCAAAGGCGGGCTCTCGGGGAGAACAACCAAAGGAAAGCGCGCCCATACCCGAGCAGTGAAAGGTATTGACGGCGATGTGAAGCTCAACCGGGCCCTCTGGGTGATGGCTGAGAATATGCTGCAGCTTGCTTCATGATCTCTTCCACTATTTTCCCTTAAAGCCTTTCCGAAGATTCGGAAGGGCTTTTCTTTCTAAGGAGCAACCATGTCTACGATCAATTTATCCCCGGTATTTCCTGCAAACGAGCAGCGAGTCATCCAGCGAGCATTACGTCTGCTGGAGAAATACCAGCGTCAACCGAGTGAGTCATTTACCTCTACCAGCCTTACAAAAACCTGGCTGCAACTGCAGATGGCTCACCTGGAGCGGGAAGTCTTCATCGTAATGTATCTCGACAATCAGCATTGCCTGCTGGAGCGAGAAACACTGTTTACCGGCACGCTCAGCCATACCGAAGTGCATCCCCGCGAAGTGGTTAAATCAGCCCTGAAACATAACGCTGCTGCGGTCATTTTGGCGCATAACCACCCGTCCGGCACGACAGAAATCAGCCAGCAGGATAAACATGTCACTCAGCGAATTGCTACAGCCTTGGCTCTGGTGGAAGTTCGTGTGCTAGATCATCTTGTGGTCGGGAACGAAGTGGTGTCTTTTGCTGAATGTGGCTTGTTATGAGGTGCAGAATGAAAATCATCAGTAAGCGCCAGGCGATGCATATTTATCGTCAGCATCCCGAATCCAAGTTATCTGCCTTCTGTACAGGTCACTACCAGTGGCATGGCAGTGTCTGCCATTACTACGGACGTGAAGTTCAGGATATCAGCGGCGTTCTCGCTGTTTTTGTTGAACGTCGTCAGGACCGGGCAGGCCCGTACGCAATTCTGCGCAGCGTGACAGTGAACTAATCAACCCACTCAGTCATTAAGGAATATATTAATGCAGTCGACCACCTTATCCGGCACATCGGCGGAGAACGCATCCTGCCTTCAGTGGGGTTTAAAACGTAATATCACGCCATGCTTCGGCGCTCGCCTGGTACAGGAAGGCAACCGCCTATACTTTCTGGCTGACCGGGCAGGATTTAATGGCTCATTCATTGACGATGAAGCTTTGCGTCTGGACCAGGCATTTCCACTGATGATGAAACAGCTTGAGCGGATGCTGACGACTGGCGAGCTTGATCCTCGCAGCCAGCACTGCGTCACACGGCATCACAACGGACTTACTTGTGAAGCTGACACTCTCGGCTCTCATGGCTACGTTTACATTGCCATATATCCCCAGTCAGCTTTAACTAGATAACACCTTCCTCTTCTTTTATCAGGGACTCAACTCATGCATATTTCAACTGTACCGGCAACGGTGACGGTTTCGTCACGACTGTCTCCTGTCCAAGTTTGGCAAAAACTATTAACGTATATTTTAGAGCATCATTACGGCCTCACGATCAACGACACACCGTTCAGTAACGATACGACGATTCAGGAACATATAGAGGCGGGAGTGAATTTTACTGATGCTGTTAATTTCCTTGTGGAACGATTCGAGCTTGTGCGCATTGACCAGAAGGGTTTCTCCTGGCAGGATCAAGAACCCTGGATAACATCTTTGGATGTTCATCGGGTACAGTTCAACCTTGGGTTGAAACGCTCATAAATCAGCCAACTGATCATTAAGGAAAAACATGTGGGGGCATAATCGGGGGCATGTCAGTAAAGCGCATAAGAAAATAATCAATAAATTCAACATGATTAACAACCAAATGCGACTCCTGTGATCTCCGCCAAAAATTCTATGCTCATTTCGCAAATCATCCAATTTCCTTTTGTAAAAATCTTGAGTTTATCTATAATTTTATTGTAAAACTAAGATACTAAAATAATAAACTTTATACATAATCAGTGGTATTAATCACAGTTAATACCCTAAAACAATGATAAAGAGATAAGAATGGATGAGATTGATTTTTCTTGTGAAATGGATTTTCATGTTGAACTTAAATTTTATGATAAAGACTTATTCGGAAAATTAGTTTTTCCAAAAGAAACAGCAGCTTATCTTGAATTGATTGTAAACGACATTTTTCTATCACTAAATAGTGAATGTAAGGAAACTATTGAATGTAAGTGTGGATATGATATCTACACATTAATGGGATGTAATAAAATTGGCACAAAAATATTCCCTAAGTTTATTATTAAAAACAAACCTGCCGATTTAATGACTTTCGATGAAATAGAAATAAGTATCAGCCAATTAAATATAATCCTTCATGATGGTCATTTGAGTAATAAATTTGAAGAAGGTGCTTTCATTAGTCCAATGAATCAATCTAACTTCGAGGTGGATGTAACCGATAGCGATTCAATAAAATCAATATCTGATGATTGGATTTGCTGGTCAAACATTTCCCATGAGAAAGATGTTATAACGAAACTTACTCAGAGGCATATTATAAACATAAAGGCTAAGCGCAGTTTAAATTATGAGGAAGTTATAAAAGAGTCTCGCCACATATGCTTATTATTTACACTTTTAACATTGATACAGCTTCACATAAATTTCGCGTGGATTGTCCATAAGAATAAACGTTATTGTATCTACTT
>OKDC01000065.1_pt1 | contig 31631 bp, 41 predicted proteins | sample 1610511 | NCBI WGS metagenome assembly OKDC01 (sample SAMN04436657, study PRJEB24849) | human gut metagenome | biome: human gut; feature: NICU; material: stool | host: Homo sapiens | place: USA: Saint Louis, MO | collected 2010-05-28
CAATATCCTGCGCCAGACCATCCACGCTCAGACTGTCACTCAGAAGAATGGCAAATCGGGTTCCGGCGGGAACTGCTGGGTTAGCCGCTGGCGTTACGGTGAGACTTGTTGCGCTGCCGATGGTGGTAATCTGAAATACCTGCACAGGGCTGGTCATTGCAATAACGGTACAGCCGTTACGAATAAGAGAACCAGCAGCAGTGAAGTTTGTGCCGGTGCCGGTTGCGGTGTTTCCGTTAATGGCGATAGTGCCGGTGTTATAAAGCATATTTTCTCCAGGCAATAAAAAACCCCGCCGGAGCGGGGTTTGTTCAAAACTGAATGGGTTAGTGGCAGGTGGTGCTGGTGAACGTGTTGGCGCTCACCCATGACCAGTTAAAGGGATAACCGGCGCGGTACTGCGTCTGATTGTTTTGCTTGCGGACTCCGTAGATCTGGACGCTGCTTTCCTGTCCGCCGACCAGGGCTGTTCCGGTGCATACGGGTTGCTGCTTCTCAATAACGCCAGCGCAACCGGAGAGCAATACCGCTACCGCCAGGCAAAGAATCATATTTTTCATAGTGGTTATATCCCAGGGCGTTCATGAAGCTACACAATAACAATATGAATCAACGGGATATAATTGATTTGGTAGATCAATTATTCGAAATTGATCGTTCAAAACGATCAATCATAGTTGGCGCAGTTAATGGCCATAATCACGTTCCTCAGATTCGAATACGCAACGTTCTGAAGGTTGCCGCCGGGGGTTGTCTGCGGCCTGGCGAATATCCGCGTATTGCTTCCCTCAAGCTTTGCCATGCTCTTGTATATGGCCGAGTAGGGTTGCGGCTGACCGCCGGCGGATACAACCCCGGTAATTAGCCCCAGCATGGCAGGCATACAGGCCCACTTCCCCGCCAGAGTTGTATTGATGTTGTATCCTGAGCTGGCATCCACCCCGGCGGTACCGAGGGTGACAACATCGCTCAGCGTGCGCGTTTCGTTTGTTAAAATCAGCGTCCCTGAAGCATCCCACACGGCCAGCCCGTAGTCTGGCTTTGTCTGCGGGAAAATAGAGAAAAAATAAACGTACGCTGTGCCGGTTGCATTCGGTCTGAGAAAATCAATCGTGATGGTGTTACCGCTTATCGTCTGGGTGATTTCGACCTCAACCGTACAATGAACGAACGCGACAACAGGCTGACCTGCGGGGAATGTGTGCGTCACTTTGGTATTAAACCCCGATGTTCCCTGAAGTGCCGCTGTCTTTCGCGCCTGTAGAGCGATTGGCGAGCTGTTAGCGGTCACCCATACTTCCCCGCTCGTGGTCGTCAGTAAAACGCCATACTCCGCCATTTATGCCCTCTCGATCTGGAAAATGAGATAAGCCGCCGCCGCAGGCTCAGTCCCTGCTGAGTAGTCGGTATCACCTGCTGCTGACACTGTTGCTGTTCCCCCCGAAATGGTGATCTTCCTCCGACTCGTACCAAACTGATCGCCGTTCATGCTCTGAAAATAGGTCAGCCTGCAACCCGGTGGAAGCGCTACGGTGTAAGAGCCTGTTTTCTGGTTCTGGGCCAGCTGGAGATAGCCACAAACGCTGACAGGCTTAACGCCATAGTTGTTTACCTTGCCTGAGGCGTCCCATGTCTGAACTCCATATTCCGCCATCCAGTCCTCCTGAAAAAAAAGAGGCTCCGTAAGAGGCCTCCCGTTACCATGTTCCCGTGATTCTCCCGATCTGAACCCTCAACACATTGTTGGCATCCTTGACACTGATCGTTTGATTAGTCTGCTTCATCGCCCCTTCCCCAGCGGTTGAACCGTAGTTCTCAAGCGTGCCCGTTCTGAAGTTTATGGACAGCCCAGCCTGGTTCTGAACGTAATTAACCGAGCTGATTGTTTCAGCCAGTTTCGCTCGGGTGATAGTGGCATCACCTATTACCGTATCCCTGATAATTACCTGCCCGTTCTGGATAACGAACGGTAAGGTCACCGTGGCTCCGGCCTGGTGAGTGACGGCGAAGCGGTCAGCCAGGAAGATGACCTGCGACTGCATGCCGGACGGCGTATTCTCTACACCGATCCCCATCCCTGCCGCATAATACTGGCCATTGCTGGATAACCCGACCTTGATGCTGTACATCGCCTTCAGGTCGCCATTGACGTTCGCAATGGCCTGCGCGTTGGTGGTGATCGCTGAGGTATGTCCGTTGATGGTCGCCGTGATGCCGTTTATCTGCGTGGCGGTGGCCTGCTGGTAATCGGAGAAGGTCTGGTTCAGGCTGTTGATGGATGCCTTGTTGCCGTTCACGTCAGTCTGCAAACTCAGCAGCGAACGCGCCGTTGCCTCCCTGTCGCTTGCCATGACGTTATCAAGACGATCGATGCTGGCCTTGCTGTCACCGTACTGCGCGCTGAGTCTCACCCGCTGATCAACCTGCGCCAGCGTACTCGTTATTAGCGCGATAGCGTTATTCTGGATGCCGCCGCTGGCAGTATCGGTTCTTGCTCCCAGCTCCTCCAGGCGGGATGCCATTGATGAAGTCGTGTCGGTGACAACCTGTCGCAACGTGGTGATATCAGCAGTGTTTTGTGAGCTGGCTTGCTCGGCCGCATCTGCCTTACCTGATGCAGCGTCAGCTTTACTCGAAGCCGAATCAGCTTTATCAGAAATGACCTGAGTACTCGCAGTGAGCTGGTCAACAGCAGTAGCCCTTGCCTGAGCTTCATCTGACAGAGCCTGCCTTACCTCGGTAACTCCTGCCTCGTTCTGCGCAGTTTTTGCCTCAAGACGGGTAACATCCGTTACGCGCGCCTCCGTTTCAGTAGCGATCACCTCCCGGAGCTGTTCGAATGTCGCAGAGTTAGCGCCCTGTTGGGCTGTCTGGCGCACGATAACATCGGCAATAGCCAGCGCGTTGCCGATGATTGCTTCTGCTGTCTGCTTATTCGAACCTACGGCGGCAGCCAGCCCATCGGCGTTCTCCTTAATTGCATCAGAAAGCTCGGCCAGTTTCTCGTTACTGTCTACAGCACTTTCAATCAGATCCTTAAATACCTCGGAATCTTTAATCTCCTCCAGGATCGCATCGGTGATATCGGATACATCAATGCTGGCCTGCCCGCGCACAAAGTCTGTATACCCTGATTCGTTTCCGCTTCGATCTACGAGCTGCGCCCGGTACCAGAAAGTCTGCCCTGCCTTAAGGCCCATCTGCTGATACTTGCGCTGCGGATAGGGTACGTCTGCCAGCAGCATCGCATCGTCTTCCGTCCCGGTCAGGCTGTACTGAATTTCCGTCTTCAGCGTGTCGTCGGTGTTCGCCGGGAATCCCCAGCTAAGCTCGATACCGAAAACCACATTATCAGAAGCGATGAAGCCGACCGGTTTCGGCGGATTGCCCACTTTACCCGTAAGATTTACTTCTGATGATGTCACCCATACTGATGAAACGTCGCTGGCGTTCACCGCCCTGACACGGACCAGATAGCGACCCGAGTAGATACCCTGCACTTCAAAGCCGAGAGAAGACGTTCGGGGCACACTAATCCAGTTGCCGCTGTCACGCCGCCATTCCGCCTCGTACGCAACTGCACCCTGAACAGAATCCCAGGCAACGCGCATAGTGGTAATCGCAATGTTCTGGTTAACCGTAGAGTAACTGTCTACGACAATATTTCCTGGGGGAGCCTGAACCCCCGGTGGAATGACACTGACTGGCCGCTCGTCCAGTCTTGCGCCGGTATCAACAGCGGAATAGATATCAGGGTTGTAAGTCGTCCCGGTGACCTCGAAAGTGCCGTCGTTGTTGTCCCGCGTTCCCGTAACACGGAAAAGCGCTATAAACAGATCGTCAGAGTCCACACCCCAGTTACATTCAGCCTCCGGCGTTTCGCTGTAGGGTGTGGTGACAGTGACTGTGTTTCCGTTAACGGCCTGGACGGTTCTGGCCTGAGCTGTGCCTGATGGAAGATTCAAAAACAGCCGGTTCCCGGCCTTCACATCAGCGGCGCGATCGAGGGTTATGTTGCGGCCGTTAACCCCACTCACCCTGCCGCCGATAGTTCTTCCGGCCAGCTCGTTAGCAGCCACGCCGATCACCTCCCCGACAGGTGGAACGTCCATGCCCGTGCTGAAGGTCACCACCTCGCCGATACCGTTAGTGAGCAGCGCCCAGCGCCCCCGCCGGTTTGCCTCTGACTGCCTGGTGCAGCCGATCGCAGTCATTTCGAGCTGACGATAATCGAAGCGCATGGCCAGATCGTTATCGTAAACAGGCTCAGGCGTGTCTTTATAGTGGTTGGCAGGGTCTGACCAGTTCACCAGCGCGGCAGTGTTTCGGGTGGTTTCACTCGGATCCGCAAAGGTAAATTTTCCTTCAACAACGCTGGCGTGGTTATAGATGTGCCACACATCCCGTGGCATATCAGCCAGGACATACATCTTATTGTCGCCCCAGTACGTCATGCCGCGAAATATACCCGCCAGATCACGAAGTACAGTCCAGGCGTCATTACGGTCCTGGATATAAACGTTGCAACGAAAACGAGGCTCCGTCCCACTTCCGCCCTTGCCATCTGGTACCAGTTGATCGCAATACTGGGCGATGCGATAAAGCTCCCATTTGTCTATCTGAGTCGCATCAATTCTTTGACCCAGCCCGAAGCGCTCGTTCAGAATGATGTCGTAATAAATCCAGGCAGGATTATCCGTCCATGCCCATTTAAATACGCCCTCCCATGTACCAGAATAAGTGCGGGTTTCGGGATCATAAGTATCAGGTACACGGATGATTCGCCCTTTCGGATTACACACAACCTGAGGAATGCCATTAGGGAACTGCGTTGCGTCAAACTCTACATACAGCAGCGCTGTGTTAACGTAGCGAAGTTTGGCGTCAATAATTTCAGTAACGGCCACAACGCGCATGGTGTCGACGATATTCACGCTCGTGGAATCCGGCGTGATTCTGCGAACCCGCAACTGCCATCCAGTCGAGGCTTTCGGAAGATTGACGCGGTGACTGCGCTCATAAAGCGACGTGGTTTTGTCATCAACAGCACCGTTAACCACCGTTTCATACGGCCCGCCATCGACCGACAGATCGATAGCATACTCTACGCGGGTGCCGACTTTATCGCCGTTGTTTTTCTGGAGTAAAAGAGTTGGCCATCCCAGGCGAATTCGCAGCGCAGAGAGCTGCGTGTTGGATACCGCGCGCACGTACGGCACAGCCTGTTTCAGCTCGTATGAAACCTGAAGTTCGTTTTCAATGCCGGGGAAGCCCTGAATGTAGTCCTGGTCCTGAGTACCGGAACGGAACTCATATTTCACATTATTGAAGTTATAACTTCCGTCGGCGTTCTGAAGAGGCGTGTAGGAAGATGAGTCACCAAGAAAAATGTTTTTACCATCAAGCCCGCCAGCGAACTCACCCTCTCCAAGCGCAATCAGCACCTTTGCCCTTGCAATGGACTGAATGCTGTCCGGTGCTTCAATGGGTGTTCGGGTCTGATTGCTGCCACCTTTACCGCGGCCTTTGATGATTGTCGTCGTCATATCGCGTCCATAAAAAAGCCACCGTCAGGTGGCTTGCAGTACGTGGTTTGGTTTATTGCTGATCTTCTGCATAAACCCCGGCGGATATAATGGCGCCGCCAATTTCCCGTTGCCCATAAAGCAGGGGAACGGGATTGCCAGATGCTGTCGTGTTAACGGGACCACCAAACGCATAGGAGGGTTTGTTATCAGGTTCCTGACGCATTCGCAGACCTGAAACCTGAGGAGAGAGCATCTGCACTACACCACCAACGGCCATAGAACCAGCTGCGGCATATAGTGCCATTTGTGTGCTTGCTGCCCATCCTATTGGGTTCCACCAGGTAAAGGCCGCAATTGCGGCGGCAGTAACAATTTGAAAGAGCCCCGCCCTTTTACTACCGCGTATGACAGGGATAATACGGAGCTCATCACCAGGCCCAAGAAGATCAAACTCTTCCTTGCCTATGTTTATTTGGTTTCGGAAGATGACAAAGTCCAGCCCTTTCGCTCTGGTCTCTCGCAGGTAGGCATCAAATCCGTCAATGGTGTTAGAAAGTGCCCTGAACACTTCGCTGGCCGACGTTAGTGCGCGGCGATGTGTCCTGCCAAATCGCTGAGCCATTGAGCCGCTGAGTTTGATAACGGTTTTTCTTTCCATTACATCAAATCCTTATAACGCAGAATTTTGATGGTACGGTCACGGTAATAGCCACCGTAGGGAATACGCTGGCTTAGCTGGCCATACATGTGATGCAGTAGCATGTTGCCATCAAGCAAAATCCCGGCATGGTTCGGGACGGTGGACTGAACCTGCATGATAACCATGTCACCTGGCTGAGCGGGACCGTCGTACTCACGAAAACCGCATTCCTGCCAGTTGTCCATATAGAGGTTTTCACCCTGCTCCCACCAGTGGCGATCTACGCTGTAGTTGGGCAGTTCAATGCCGTGTTCGATGCGGAAATAGTCCATGATGAGAGACCAGCAGTCTGCATATCCGAGAACAAACTGGCGCCCTGTGAGGGGTCGGTCTCCGCGAGGCATGACGGTGCGAATGTCGCCCTCCGGCCACGATGCAATAATCCACGGCAGTTCCGTGGCATCACACATCAGCATGTCGAGCTCGCTCGGTTGGGTTGTTGCCCCGTCGCCGGGGTGACTGTGGACGATCGCCACCACAGTTCCCTGCTCTTCGGCGGCCGCATAATCCTCATGATTGAGTTCAAATTGCTCAGTCGGCGACTCAGCATTATTTTTGCAGGGGATGTATTTCTCCACCCGCCCCTTCTGAATAACCACGCCACAGCACTCCTCGGGGAAGGATGCGGCGGCATGCGCCAGAATGGCGCTAACTGTTTTGTCGCGCATGATTATCCTCTCAGAAGTGAAGCCCCGGGGAACCCGCCATAATCCAGCTGCTCATTCTCTCCGAAACGAGGTTTGCAGCCCGTTGACAGCAGTCCGGAGCAAACATCCTGTGAAGGATCATCCACCCGGTTGCCGTCTTTATCGAACCAGCCGTTTTGCCCGGCGTAGGTGCAGCCATTCCCGGTTTTGTACCAGCCCCGCATGCACCACGTGCACATTGGCTGAATTTGCCGGGTCGGAATGAGTTGCCCGCGCAGATCGGCTGGACTGGAAAGCTCAAACTCTACGGTTTCATCGTCTGATCCTGATTTACGGTCGATGTAATAAACCTGTTTGCGCTCCTCGTTGGGATTCGCAGTCGGGTTCCCGTCAGGAAAATTTCTTACGTCCAGATAGTGGGCGAAGGTGTCATGGATGATCACCTTTGCTTTAGCCATCCCCCTGAAATCTTCGGCACAGCGCGCCAATCGTGCCGCTGATGTTTGCAACGGTGAGAGACGGCCGTGAACTCTGGCCGTCACTGCTGACAGATATGCCGGTCAGTTCATACGGCCACGCGCCATACTCCTGCCCCTGCCACCACACCGACTTCGGCTCAAGTTTTGACTCGTCGCCGCCTGCGGCGATGATTTCCGCCTCGGTATGGGGGATTGTCTCGTTGTGAAAGCGAAGAATACCCGCACCGAACGCTGAGCCGTCCACCTCGATCAGGCGGACGCGCTTACCCGGTTCCAGTTTCTGGACATCAGATGAAATACTCATGGATGGTATGCCTGTATGAATGTGCTGCTGAGGGTGTATTTTTTGTTGCCGTGGGTAGATATCTGGAAGGATTCCGCGCGCCATAAACCTGAAGGCTCAAGCGGCGGCTTCCAGATAAATGACTTCCACCCTGTATGTCTGTTCAGAAAGTTTTTAATGGCCTGAATGTAAGCCTCGTCGCCGGTAAAGCTCACGCTCCACTGAGGTGTTACCGGGTTGATGCCGTCCCCGGCCACCTGTGTATAGCCATCGCCAAACTGCGCCTTTCGGGTACGAAAACTTGTATCAACCTGAGAGGCAACCTTTGGGCACCAGCTGAAGGTTTCGACTGCCATGGTTAAACTCCCTTGATTAATCGCCACAGAGGCGAGCCCGGCATGCTGGCCTGTTCGTTAATGACACCAGTGATGGCATCCTTAAGCTGCCTGCCTGCTGCTCCGGCAGTACCCTGACTGGACGCCTGTGGAGAACCGCCCTGAATATTGATATCGCCGAAGTTAACTGAAGGCACGCCGCCAGAGACCTGCGGCATCCCTACTGCGCGAACAGCAAGATCACCATTAGGTGCCCGCGTAAGCGGCATAATGGCTTCCGGACCAGCCTCGGCAAAAACCCCTGCGCCTTTGGCAAAAGCAAACAGCTGAGGCGTCTGAAAAACGCCATTGCTGTAAGCGCTCAGGGACGGAGAGTCGTAAACATTACCCTTCGCATTAAATGTGAAGTTCGCGCCAGCATTCTGAATAGCGGTACCGCTGCTGGCGGTTGCGGCTGACGAGGCACCAAAACTGAACAGTGATCCAATTGAGCTGACACCATTAGCAACAGCCATGTTCACCAGAACGTTCTGGATAATCTTCAGTACGCTCACGCCCCAGTCCTTCCAGCTGTCAACGTTGCCATTAAGCATGTCGGTGATCGTGGTGACCGCCCCCCCCATGGCCTGCTTCATGCCGTCAGCGGCCATGGAAGAATAGTCAGTAGCTTCGTCCACCCAGTTCGCATAACCCTCAGACAGTCCCGTCATCCAGTCGTCACGCTGCGCATCAGAAGCAGTGTAATATCCCTCCTGGTCGCGCAGGCGCTCTTCTAGGTAGCGCTTATTAAGTGCCAGCCCCTGCTGATAGAACGTCTCGTCGATTTCACCAGCCTGACGCTGGCGGAGAAGATCGGTATTCTTCTGCTCAAACTCCTTACGCAGATTGAACTGCTCCTGAAGTCTTTCACGGAACCTGGTTCCCTGCCCGTAGCCCAGCAGTTGCGCTTCATTGGCTGCGCGGGCGCTGGCGTTACTGTCAGCAAGGTTGGCTTCGTAATTTCGCAGTTGCTCACGCAATTTAACCTGGTCAATCAGCGCAGCATTCTGCAATACCGTCTTTTTCTGGGCTTCTGTCAGAGAAGCAAGTTCGCCCTGGCTGACCTGGTATTTAACCTTCGCCAGTTCAGTATTCTGGCCTTGCAGGGCAATCTGCTCTTTTTGCTGCTTGATAAGGCGCTTATACACATCCTCGGTTTTCTCGCCTTCGGTTTTACCGCCCTTCGCCTTAGGTTTGTTGGCCTCATTATTCCGCCATTCAGCAAGACCGTTATTAATAAACTCCTGACGGCCTGTCTGGAATTGCGGATCACTGGTTAACCCCAGGTCATCGGCTGCATAACTCAGTCGCAGGCGCTCTTTTGCTTCACCCTTCCGGCGTGACAACTCCAGATCCCGGCGGCTCTTTTCGAGGGCATCGGTTTGCTTTTTGTCGAGGTCGGCCTGAGGAAGTCTGAGCGGGACGTTAGCCAGCCCTTGCCGGGCCATTAATAGCTGATTTCCCAGACCCAGCAGACGGTTAAATTCAGTATGCTGACCATTCATCATGATCATCGATTGATATACCGCATTCTGTCGCCAGGCTTGTTCGCGTATTAAATCATTACGACGCCGCTCAATTTCTTCGAGAGCCTGCTGAATGCCGCGAGATTTATCTCGCATGTCATTCAATTTTCCCTCTTCAACAGCGAGTTGATCCGTAACAATAGCTATTGCTTTAAGGATATTTGCATCGTTCTCGCTGGTAATGCCCGGTTTTCCACGCGATGCATTCAAATCGTCGATCTGGTTCTTCAGCTCACCAACCTTTTTGGCTTGCTCATCAACCAAACGATTTTGTTCAACGAGAGCCTCAACGGTTTGCCCACGATTTTCATCCGTCTCGGTCAGAGACATTTGTGAGGTTTTTTGCCTAATTTCATCAATCTGACCAGCATACTCCTGGGCGGAACGACGTGCCTGCTCCTGATTCTGATACATCGTGTACCAGGCACCGGCCCCCAGCATCAACAGCCCAGGCAACCCGCCGACAAGACCCAGCAGGCCTGTAGCGCCTGTTTTTACAAGCCCCAGCACTGATGTTGCAGAGTTTAGTGCCTGCTGAGAGGCTGCAACGGCTCTGTTTGACTGTACCAGTGCCGCATTTGCTGTAATCATTGCCCGGCGCTTGGATATGGCATTTTGAGTGGCAGTAGCCTCAGCATTAGTATTCTTTGCCAGCACAAGTTCTGACTGGGCAAGCTGGTAAGCCCGCTCAGCAGCAATAGCATCGGCAGCGGCCTTGCGCTGTGATTGTGTGGCTGTACTTGCCCTTGCGGCGGCGAGCGCTATTTCATTTTTCCTCGCTTCAACCAACTGCGCCGTCTGGCTTCCAAGATCGCCAATCATGCCGCCAATAAATCTTGAACCTCCGATGGCCGCCAGCACGCCAGCAGCAGAGGCAACGGTATTGATATTATCTGAAATCGCATTCAATGCCCCGGTTAGCGCGCTTGTCGCCCCAGTGGCTTCATTTGCACCACCTACCCACGCCAGAAATGCGTTTTCAATTTTGGTCGTTGCTGATGCAACGGTCTGTGGCATCGCGCTATATTCATCCTGTAACGCCCCAAGCTGGCTGATTAAAGCCGGAACAACTTTATCGGCGGTAAGTTGTCCCTGATCGGCCATAGCCTTTAAGTCTTTCCTGGCGACACCCATGCCGGATGCCAGTGCACGAATAACGCGATCACCGTTTTCATTGACGGAGTTAAATTCCTCGCCTCGAAGAACACCCTGTGCTAACGCCTGACTAAACTGTGTGATTACTGAGCTGGCTTCAGACGTGCTTGCGCCTGACAGCTTAAGTCCTGTCGATATAGCTTCGGTTACTTTCAGAACCTCTTCTGAACTGTAGCCATACTCACGCATGGAGGCGGCTGAACGGGCAAACAGGCTGGCGTTATCTGAAAATGCGGTTCCGGTTCGCTGGCTAATATCCATCAGTGCACGCTGTGACTCTTTGAAGTCATCGGAGGATTTTGATGCCTGCTTTAACCGGGCGTTAACTGAACTCCACTCATCAGCCAAAGAAATAAGGTGCCCGGTGGCATATGCTCCTGCAAATGCCCCAGCAAGACCAACAGCAGACGCCTTTGCAGAATTAAGCTGCCCCGTTAAATCAGCTAAAGCCCTCTGAGTTTCTCTTGACGCTGCCGCTGCCTGGCGGCCACCATTTTGCATGGTTCGGTAATAATCCTGCCCCATGCGTGAGGCGCGGGAAATTTCCGACTGGAACGATTGGGAGTTAGCAGAGATTTTGATTATCAGTTCGCGAAGAGTTGCCATGCTTTCACCAAATAAAAAAGCTCGCACACAGCGAGCTTCGTATTGAATAAAATTGCCCTACCTGCAAAGCGTCTTATAGACCTCAAGAAATGCCTTGTCGTCCTCTTTAATCACCACTGCTGAACCATTACTTGTTAATTTCCCATCGATAATCTCGACATAGACGTAAAATTTATTACGATAACTTGTGCCATCATTATTTTTTTTGTAAGTCACATCACCACAAACGTATGCTGCATTATCACCATACTTAAAATATTCAGCGTTAAACTTAGCATCATCTGGGTTATTTAATTTCTCTCTGACGATGTTTTCGCCATTTTTAATAAAATCATTTTTCTCAGGCTTACACGCGCTGATAAAAAACAAACACATGACGGCTATAATTAACTTTTTCATTTTTGCACCTTGATTGCATTATTCATGCTAATGCTAAACCCAGGTACTAGATTTGTCACTGAGTTGCAGCTGTAAGTGCCGCCTCAAGCCCTGCAAACGGGTCCTTCGGTTCTGATTGCTCATCGCCACCCCATCGCAGGATCGCATCGTCCAGCGGTACTTTTGCCCCCTGCGAACCGTAGATGGCAGAGACGAGCTGGGCTGCCTGAATGTCGCCACGGATATCGCCAACCGGACTTTGCCTGTCGAACTCAATCCACATCAGAAGCTCGCTTGCAGTCATGCTCTGCCGTAGTTCTGAAAGCGTGCGCCCCATCCGGAGCGCAAGCGACATCAGAAACTTTACGCCGGGGGTTGAGACTTTTCCCGCGCTTCGTCCGCGTTGTTGATCAGGTCAAGCGCCTGCTTGAGCAGGCGTGAATGGACGGGGCCGTAGATTTCACGCACCTGCTCTTCTTCGTCTACGCTGAATACCGGTTGCTTATCGGTGTCGCACAGGACGTCAATGAAGAGCACCACGTCAGCGCAAAGATTACGGTGTGCCTTTTCCGATACCGACACATTTTCATCATCAGCACCCGCTTTCACCACCTCCTGCCAGCGCAGCCAGGCTTCTCCAGACGGCTCACGGAGAACCACTTTGACGCCTTCCCACTCAGGAACGGCGACCGTCTTATGACGAAATCCCGACATCTTAGCCAGGGCGAGATTTTTAATATTCTTCATGCGACCTCTCAGGAGCCAGACTCGATGTTTTCAGGCTTACCTTTCAGGCGCAGGGAGAACGTTGCCGCCACTACGCCGTTGGTACCTGAAGACCAGGTGTGCTGGCGGATTTCAGCCAGGAACTTAAAGCCCTTGCCGGACGGGAAGATAACCTGGAAAGCGTAGGTCGTATCGTTGTCATAGGCCTCACGCAAGGCGTCCTGCGCCGGATTCTTGTAGAAGTTGCCGGACAGAGAGATTTCTGACGGAGAAGGCAGGCCGTTGATGTTCTCCTGCTCGGTAGAGCAAAGTGTTGTTACGTCGATATCCTGCTTCTGACCACCGGTGAACTGAATTTCTTTGATGGTGCAACTCAGATCGAGGAAGGTTGCGGAATCCATCGTTTCTTTGGTGGCTGGCAGGGAGGAAATAAGGATCTTCGTCAGCTGCGATTTTTCATAAAGTGCAGACATAGCTGTCTCCTGGAAAAAGAAAACCCGCCATCAGGCGGGTTCGTTGGGTGAATTAATTGTCAGGGGGTAACTTTAAAATCCAGGGTGACACGGTAGAGCCGATAATCTGGCTCGTACCCGGGGATTTTTACCACCTCTGTAGGGGTTAACGGCTCAAGCGAAGCGAGCACCAAATCTCTCAGGGATCGTGATTCAGCGATCGAAGTGGAATACACATCGACCTGAACGGAAACCCTGCTCTCTGCCTGGCCACACAGTACGTCAGCGGAAACATCATCGACGATGGAAAAGATAATCCAGGGTGGAGAGACAGACGGTTTCCCGTCACTACCTAATGGCGCAACATAGGGGTATACCCGTCCTTCTGCCAGGGAAGAAAGCAAGGCGTAGATATTATCTTCATTCACTTGCTCAATACCTCATCAATAGCCTGATTCATCCTGGCAATGGCGACGCTGGCGGCCTCTTCCTCGCGAGTATCGTAAGCGGGTCGCACAAACGGATGTGCAGGCATGTTCGCGGTGCCCAGCTCAACGAATCGCCAGTAAAAGGCGTTTCTCGGGTTATTCGCCTTCATCGTGTTATCGCTGTTTCCGGTGCGCAGGTTAACGCCACGAATATGGACGCCGGAAGAAATCTCCCCGCGGCGGCGGCTTTTTTGGGTAACAACCACCACGTTTTTTTTCAGTTTTCCGGTGCGTACCGGTGCACGTGCGATCACTTCGTCCTTAAGCACCTCCGCACCGGCGCGCGTGGCATCACGAAGAACCTTATTGTTTTCAGCGCGGCTAAGCGCCTCCAGATCCTTTGCGATGTCATTCAGGCCGGAAAAATCGAGGCTCGTCTCAATCATTTTTCGATCCCCTGCTTACAAAGAATTTCGAGCTGAATGCCGCGAGAATCAGGTATCGGCGGACCAATGATATTTAAAATGACACCCTTGAACGGGCCAGTCACAACCCTGAGTCTTGACGCAGCAGTTATATCGTTACGAAATCGAGTCCATACCCTGATAGTGGCTACAGCCGTTTCTGCACCTGCCGCTACAAGCTCACGCCCGCTGATACCTTTAACTTCTGCCCATGTAGTCGCGCCGTCATGCCATGTTTCAACAGGCTGACCAGAAGGGTCTCTGGATGTTGTGATGTTCTGAATTACCACCCTGTCTCTCAGTCTTCCGGCCTGCATACCCCCTCCTACAGTCCATAAATACGGTATGGCTGCAATAGCGCTTCCACAGCAAAAGGTACGGCTGAAGTTATGTTCCCGATGTTTACCGCTTCCCTGTTTGCATACCAGTGACCGATAAGCAGTAGCATGGCTGCCTTCACATCATCATTGAGCAGTATCGGGTCCGGGTCGTCAGCGTAGCCAGGGCTGCTTTCCTTTTCATAGAGCGTTCGGCGTGTCCATGTCTGGACGTACCGGGCCGCTGCACCTGTGTAAATCTCCAGCAGAGCATCATCACCCGTAAAGTCGGTATCAATGCGGCAATGCTGTTTCACCACATTCTGATCAAGCATTTGTTTGCCCCGAAAAAAAGCGGCCCGAAGGCCGCAATAGTTATCAGCTACCCGCGCCGGTGCTGAATGAACCGTAAACGAACGCCTCAGGGCGTTTCACAGCCAGCGCCAGACGTTCTTCGCAGCGAATGGAGATCATGTTTTTCTCGAAGTCGTCGGCGTTTTCGGTGGAGATAACCACGTTGGCATCTTCACGATCGAACAGTTGAGCTGCGGCATTGAATGCGCCTGTCAGGAATTTGCCCTGGAAAGCTGCTGCCTCAGTTGCTACCACCGGAAGCCCCCAAAGCGTAGGGCCAGTCAGAGATGCCGGGTTAGCCAGGATATAGCGGCCCAGACTGTCTTTCGTGAGCTCAATTTTCGCCCAGTCGATGAAGTGCAGAACGTGGCCAGATGCAGGGAAACGAGCCAGTTGAGCCTGAAGCATTGCCAGGCGCAGATCATCAATCCCGTTCTGGCTCTCAACAGAAAATGCCGGGTCGAATGCTGAGGCCTGAGGAACGATGCCGTGCAGGTGCACACCAGTTCCGTCGCCGAACAAGATTTCCTGTTCCTCAACATATTTCAGGCCGTAACGCATCTCAGCGTCAACCGTAGACTGGAGTTGAGCGAAATCGTCAAGGATCTGCTTGGATGCCTTAAACATGTGCGCGATGGTTGTCACCGGCGTGATTTTAGTTGCGAATTCAATATCGCTGTAAGGTTTGGCAGTCCCCTCTGCAACGACTTTCGCTGCATTGGTAAAGCCCGTTTGCTGCACCCAGAAAATAGCCGGTGAAGATGTGCGGCCAGGCGCAATCAGATCACGAATGAAGAGACGCTGTTTTGGTGCAGTGTCGATGCCAGGCAGTCGCTGTGGTTCAACCACGCCATCTGCAACATCTGTAGAAAGCAAGGCCGCGTGAACTGGGACGCTTACGCGCTTATTGCCTTCAACGCTCGCGGCAAAGGCCTTCAGCGCCTCGCTATTAATCACCACCTGTCCAACAGTTTCGGTAACTTTAGCAGCGTTGTTCAATGGCATTTGGGCAACATGCTGTTCCAGCTCACCAAGGCTGGCCTTAAGGGTTTTTTCAGCTTCCTTAAGAGCGTTGAGCTCTGTCGCCATTTTATCTACAACATCTTTGGTCTGAGCTGAGAGCTGACCATTCTTTTTCGCTTCGGTCAGTGCCTCTTCTGCTTTCGCGTTGAATTTGCTGGTTGCATCTTCAATGCTGGCAGTGACTTTTTTCAGAATTTCGTTTACTTCAGACATAAATGGTCCTTATTTGACTAACGCCGCAAGAGCGTTTTCAAGTGAATTGAGGGTTTCAGGTTTGATATCTTCGGCAGCGCCCGGCGTACCGTCGTTGGTGGTGACAGCGCCAGGCATGCCACCGGATAAGGCTTTAATGAGTTTTCTGCGCTCAGAGCGCGGGGTGTTGGTTTTAGCCAGCAGCGCATCAAGTTTGCGAAGCGCGGCCGCAGGTGATTCATCGCCATCACTGACCGCATCAGCAGAAAGCAGGCTGTCTGCCAGTCCCTTCGCCACAGCGTCACTGCCACCGATATAACTCTCGGCGTCCATCAGTTTCTGAACAGCTGCCATATCAAGGCCGGAACGCGCCGCGTAGATGTCTGCCATAGCGTTATCGAAGGGCTCCAGAGACTGTGACAGTTCCGCAAAGTCATGGCGGTTACCCATCGCGTAGACCCAGCAGTTGTGGATCATCAGGAAGGCACCACGACCGATCTGAATATCATCCCCGGCCATCGCAATGACTGAGGCGGCGCTGGCGGCAATACCGAGCACCTTCACCGTCACACGGCCTTCGTATTCTCGCAAAAGGTTGTAGATTGCCAGGCCTTCGAACATGTCACCGCCAGGGGAGTTGATATTGACCGTGACGTCGGCGCCATTCATCGCCCGTAGTGCACCGGCGATACGTTTGGCTGTTACGCCTTCACCCCAGTAGTCCTGCCCGATCACATCAAAAACAGAAATACTGTTGTCGTCGGTGGCCGCAGCTTTGATCCCGCCGTCCCAGCGGTCCAGTGCGGACGGTAATGTTTCACAGGTAACGCGCGCGCAGGGGCGACCCGCCGGTGCTACCGGAAGTTGTTTTTTGCTCATCAGGAAAGTGCTCCTAAGCGGCCTGTTTCAGCGGAGATTGTTCAAAGGAAATGTCAGGGAATATGTGGTTATGCAGCTCTCTCAGGGCCAGAGCCTGAACAGCAGGATTGCTGCTTTCGAGATTTTTCAGTTGCGTCAGGTTGAGCTGAACGGTGTAAATGTCACCCCCTTCAATCGGTGGCATATTTTCAAGACGGCGCACGTCATTACGGGACATCCACCCATTCTGGAGCGCACTGGTATAGTACGCAGCACGGCCCGCGCTGTCGGCGCGCAGCAGTCCTTCTACGGAGAACTCCGCGAAAACCTCATCATCGCTGTCCAGCAGGCACCGTCCAATTTCCTGTTCGATGTTCACCAGCAGGGGTCGCAGGGTGTGCGTCAGGAACTGGAGGTTCATGCCCTCCAGACTGGATGCCCAGCTACTTTGCTTCGTGGTGTGACCGACCATGAAAGGCGGAACGCGAAACCAGCGGCAGATCTCCTCAATGCTAAAGGCGCGGCTTTCGAGCATCTGAGCATCTTCCGGGTTCATGGTTACGCCCTGGTACGTCAAGCCTCCCTCAAGAACCATGATTTTCCCGGCGTTTTTTGAGCCTGTAAACGCCGCCATGTAACCGCGAAGTTTTTCACGTTGAGTATCATCCAGAGCTTTATCAGAAGAGAGAAACCCTGAACTTTGCAGGCCCTGTTCGAATATCTTCGCCGCGGACTCTTCAACCGCCATTGCAGAACCGATCACATCCCGGCCTGTTTTCATCGGCATCATGCCGCAAACACCGTCAAGACCGAACCCGCGAATGTGCATGATGTTTTTGACGGGAATGACGCGCTCGTTACCGTTTTCAGTGTATTTGTATTCCAGCGCCCCGGTCGTGAGACGTTTAACCACCATGTTCTGCGGCAGCAAAGGCACCAGCGAAACCAGGCGGTTTGCGATGAATTTCTTCTCAATGAAGGCGTTCCCGCGCAGGCAAATACTGGCGACCACCATCAACATAAAGCGTGATGGTGTCATTTCTGAATTGGGTCGGCGGCACAGTATCGAATAGGCCGGATGATCGGTTGCCGCTTTACGCGAACCGTCAGGCTGTCGAACGTATATTTTCAGCGGAAGGGTTGAAATAGACTCGCTTAACAGTCTTACGCATGCCCACACAGCCGATAGCTGGATGGCTTTATCGGCCGTTACCACCTTTCCGCTGCTGCTGGTACCAAACCATTCCTCCCAGAATGTGCCGGTAGTCAGGCTGATAGGCACACCAAGCCAGTTAAGCAGAGCACTTTTAACCCTGCCTGGCCGTTTGTTTTTTTTCATCAGAAACCTACCATGATGGGATTATTGAAGAATCCGGAGAGATCCTGCTGGTCGTTGCCACCGTTAACCAGAACGCGGCTCATTGCTGTGAACAAGGCCGCAGGGCCATCAATTTTGGCCTCAGGTGTGGACTTATTCGGGAATATGTTCTCGTTCCGGTCCGGTTTGACGGTTACGTTGGACATCATCCAGTTCATCACCGGGTGATCGCTGTGATGGAATCGGCCACCGTATACCAGCGCTTCGACCTCTTTCATCGCCTCAGAGAAATTGCGAACCGTCTGCGGCACTTCCACCAGCGGCAACCCTTCTTCTGCCAGCGCTAGGCTGAACTGCGTCGCACTCCACGGGTCGAAGCCAATTTCTTTCAGGCTCTCGCCAGCAACCCACAGCTGTAGCTCTTCCTTAATCTGAGCATGGTCGATTACATCCCCGTCGGTAAGGATCAGCTTGTCCATCCCGGCCCACTTACGATAGAGCTCTGCCATCTGGCGTGAACATTTCTCAAGGCGTCCTTCCGGTAGCCAGAATTTGAAATCCGCATGAACGTGGCCATCTGGCGCGCGCCAGACTTTCGCGGCCGCACAGATATCAATTTTGTTTGAAAGGTCAACGCCCACCCAGGAGGGATAGGTTTTAAGTTCGTGCTGCGGGGCGATAAACTCGCATTTTTCCCATTTCATCATGTCCATCCAGGCTGACTCAGCGGTAACTCAGATATTCATGTGCTTGGTGAAAAAGTTAATTCTGGCCGAAACCTGCTCTTTCGCCTTTTTAGCCAGGCGGCGCAGGTCATCCCAGCGCTTACAGATACCCAGCCCCGGATTCGCCTTCTGCCAGACTTTTTCATCAAAGGGATCGTCACCTTCATCTAAGGTGTAGATGATGGCAAAAAACGTATCGTCTTTTACCAGCCCACGCAGCACCTTGATGGCGTAATCACGCAATTCGTAGCAGATGCCTTCTTTGTTGAACCCGGCTGTGGTGATACCGAAAAGCAGCGATTGCAGACGCGCGCCGGTTGCCGTCTCCAGAACGTCCCAGACGTCACGCGTTTTGTGAGCATGCAGCTCGTCGACAATGGCGCAGTGGATGTTCAGGCCGTCGAGGTTGTTCGCATCTGATGATAATGGCTCGAATTTGGAGGCGGCTTGCTCCTGGTAGATAGCGAGCTTGTTGAATTCGAAGATCCGCCCAAGAGTGGCTTTCGCCTTCTTGACCATATTTTTCGCGTCTTCAAAAACAATTCGCGCCTGGTCACGAGTGGTTGCAGCGGAATAAACCTCCGCCCCGCCCTCGCCGTCTGCGCCAGCCATATAAAGCCCCACGCCAGAGCAAAGCGTTGATTTGGCATTTTTACGGGCCACCTCAACATCTGCTGTACGAAAACGCCGAACCATCACCGGCCGACCGCTGCCGTCATTACGCAGGACGGTTTCCCCCGTCTCTTCGTTCACCAGCGGGATAACAAAACCAAAAATATTAATAAGGATGAAAACATGCCAGTCCATCAGCTCAATAGGCTGCCCTGCCAGTGCGCCTTTTACGTGAGGTACAAAATTATAGAAATTCAGAATGTGCTGCGCGCGCGGTTCACTGAAGAAAATACCGCGCTCTTCGCCGTGTGCCAGATCGTCAAGAAAACGCTGACAGGCAAGGCGCACATACTCACAGGCAATAATTTCCCCCGCCACCACCCTCTCGGCGTAGCGGATGCCTTCTGCAACCTTAGCCATTAATCCCTCGCTTTCATAAACTCGGCCAGCGGGTCAACCGCATCAGGACCTTTTGCATTCACTTTCGTGCGGCTGGCTGGCGTCATGCCGAACTCACCAAGCATGGCGCGCAGACGTTTCCAGGCATCAGCTTTCATGATGGCTGCGGGGTGAGCCTTGATCAGCACATCCCCGTTCTGCGTTTCGGTCCGGTAGGTGTAGCCCTCAACTTCAAGCGTGTCGCAGTGATGCCGGTATTCGGTATAAGCCTCAACCAGCAGCTCAAGGGCTCTGGCGTCCAGCTGAGACATCACACCGATAGCATCAAGCTCGTCGGCCATCCGTTTAAACCAGTATTTCCCCTGCTTGTCGAAATGCTTCGGCGTTGGGGGTACCCCTGAAGGGGGTTTTGGTTCGTTCTCATTGATCGGGCGTTTAGATGGGTTACCCCTCACCAAACGTAGATGGGTCGGGGTTTTCGGTGGTCCAGACATAATCGAAAACTCCTATTAATCATCGAATGGGGGACCCCATAAAAAAGTTTTCTAACCTGCGGCGATGTGAAAAGAGGTTAGGCGGCGGTCCTTTAGGGTGATTCCCCTGAGGTTTTTACCCACCCTCCCCCTTTCTCATTTCAAATGAGAAATGATGTCATTTGAGTCTCTCGACTGCTGTCTTCGCTCTGTGGCAGGGCTTGCAGAGGCTTTCGAGGTTGGACAGGTCATCGGTACCCCCATTTGCTTTGGCGATGATGTGGTCCACCGTCTCAGCGGGTGTATACCTTCCATTTCGCAGGCATTCCTGACAAAGGTGTTTATCTCTGCCGAGAACGATTGGGCGCAGCCTGTCCCACTTACTGCCATAGCCTCGCTGATGCCTGCTCTGTCCCCGCTGATGCTGCTGCCAGCCTTCGTTAAGGTGCCTGTGACAATAGCCTGAGCGGTCAGTGGTCGTGCCTGGGCAGCCACGCTTGCGGCATGCTCTCGGTATTAACGCAGGCATCAGGCTAACCTCCACGCCCGGCGGCGTTCTGTACGTGGCGCTGAGTCAGGGTGACGCTCAACCGGTTCGCCGTCAGCATGGTCCACCAGCGAATAACACGGATAGATCACTGAGCCACCCCATGCATCACCCACAGCGTAATCGGCGGGCTTGCTGTTATCCCAGCGGGATAGCACGCGCTGCACATGCTTAGGCGGGACGCTATAGCAAACGCCATGAATGAGTCTCGACAGCGTGATGTAATCAGCGCGTGTCTTATCAGCCACGATTAGCCGCTCAGCAATCTGCATTTGATACTGTGGAGGCCGCCCGGTACCGAGATAAAAGCTCAGCATGTCGTCAGGGAAACGAGCCAGCCAGTCAGTTACCTTTTCGGTGAATCCCTGCACCGGCAGCGCGTCATCCTCAATTACGACAACCCGGCATGTTTGTTCTGCTGCCCACTCAAGCGCGCGGCGATGATTCCAGTTCGCGCCGTGGTTATCGTCATCAACCAGCAGATGAGCATGCAGCAGTGCAGCAAGACGTTGTGCAGGCCCTAAGCGGGTATGATGGCCGACCACCACAAACTTAATCTCTTCAGCCACCAGCGAATCTCCAATAAAAAAGCCGCACGATGGCGGCTACTGTCTGAATATCAGGGTGTTGCTCCGCTTTAACCCTGGTTAAGGTAAGCACTCAGCCCGTCAGTGGTGGGACACTGGCGCACTCATATAAAGAGGGATGGCTGATAACCTCTGGATTAGGAAATATAAATGGACCAACAAACAGCTTCTCTTCTGCACAAAATCGCTACACTTGAACAGCAGATGGCAAAACAAGGTGCAGCCGCAAACTTTGTAATCACTCACATGATTAAGCTTCTCGATGAACAATCGGGCGATAGTCAGTTTTCATCCAAACTCAGAGAGACCCTTTCAGAATCTCTGGATAAACTCAATCACAGTCAGTCAGCACCTATCAAGTCTGCCATCAACGAGTTGCTTCAGCCGTCTGTCCAAATAATGTTCCAACCGAAACCAGAGAAGTTCATTAAGTAATTGTAAGCGCGGCCTTCAGGCCGCTTTATTAATTTCTTCATTTACAACACTGATGACCTTTGCAGCAGTTTTTATGGCTTCACCTTCATAATATTCGACCGTACCTCCCTCAATTCGAGCAATAAAAACCTCCATACTGAAGATGTTTAACATTGGTACCGCCATCGCCCGTACGCTCACGGTAGCATTAATAACTTCGCCGTTAGCGATGAAAGACGAAACTACTAACTCGTGATTTTGCATCATTCTTAACCCCCGTAAGAATTATTTATGTTTAAACCAAGCGCTTTCTATACCGATGCCCTCAGTTTTGAACACCGTGTGAACCAGAGGGCCGGTGACCAGCCTGTCAGCGAATGACTGCGCAACAATGCCGAACGCCACCATGTCACCCACCGCGGCGCCAGCCTGTTCTTTCTTCCAGAAACGATAACTCTCGATCCGGTAGTAAAGACGGATGATGCCGTGAGCGAACGCCATTACATCAGCGCGAGTACCACCCAGCAGCCCAGCGTTAAGCATCACATCGTTGCGGTGTTCTTCAATAAACTCCTGATAGATGCGCTCCGGATGATTCTGCTTTGCCCAGGTATCGGCGTAGGTCTTTGGTTCTGAACCGACATACACCTTTCCGGCTTCCATTTCTTCCCACGGCGCGCGAAGCATTTCGACATCGGTACCATCGGTACACCAGACGAACCGGTATTCAGGGTGTTCTCGCAGGTGCTGCCAGATGTGCAACCAGCGACGAAAGTAGACATTCATCTTCACGTCAGGAACGCGACATAGCTCAACATCTGCCGGGGCTGCATGCAGCTCATCCACCAGCGCTATGCGGCCACAATTCCGAAGTGATGAGGCCCATTTAGCCAGCATGTCAGGCGAGGCCGCCATTTTTGTGCCGCGCTGCGGGTCAGGCTGACTGGTCAGTAGCGTTGTGATAACCACATCGCGCTGCTGGCGGTATTCAACGTAACCAGTAAACCCGGCATCACGCCGTTCGTTGTGGATCTTCACGTTACGTTCAACCAGCGCCTGTCGGTCGGGACGCGGCACCGAACGCTCTACCGCTTCATGCTCGTCGAGAGAATGAATCAGCTTTTCTGAACCGACCACATCACCGTAAGCCCACGTAGTTAGTCCTGCGTTATGGATGCGCAAGGCGAGATCGCTGTGCTCGTACATGCCGCGACCGTATACCCGATCGAAACCACCAACCTTCTCGATAGCGCTACGGTGGTAATAGAGCATCACTCCGCGCTGCCCGGTGTACGCCACATGCTGATCGTCACGGTAAAGCACCGAAAGGTCATTGAGCTTATTCTGGCCAGCAAGATCGAGGAACTGGTAAGCCAGGTGCAGTTCGGGTGATTCGATGTATGGCAAGTGCCAGTTATCAGCGATGGCATACGCATCGTCGTCCCACAAAAATAAATGTTCGCATCCTGAGTCCATAAGGCATTCAAGGCTGGAATTTTTCGATGCGACAATTCCTCGTGACTTATCATGTCGGATTAAATTGCACCACTCCGGCACTTTTGCAGGAGGGTTGGACCCGTCATCAATGACGAATACCACTGCGCCGGGAGGTAAATGTTTTCGATGTTGCTCAAGTGAATTGGCGAGTACCTGCGGCCTGTTATGCGTAGTTATCGCGATCCCGATTTTATTGTGAGAAACGCTATCGACGCGGACATAAGGAACCCCATCAACAATGACGTCCATTATTTCCCCTCAAATTCGTATCGTGCTTTTTCAACCGCAGCCGTTGCTTCGGATAATGTCTCAAATTCCTTTCGAAAAATGACATCGCCGTTTCGCGTAAGTGTTGCCCTGTACTTTCCGCTCTCCCTGACAGATACGCCCATCACCCCAGTGGAACTCACCGGCTTTATTCGGTTCCAGACGTTTACTGTGTGGGTCACCACCCTGAGGTGTTTTGGGTTAACACACTTTCGGTTATGGCAGAGGTGATCAAGTTCAAAGCCATCAGGAACATTCTTGACCAATATCTCATAACTGGCTTTGTGGGCCAGGGTCATCATCCCTTTGTGTTTAAACATTCCATATCCGTCTGGATTTATGTATGCAAGCCAGTTCCAGCATCCGGTTGAATCATCAACCATATACTTGCTGCTCAATCTATCGAGCGGTGATTTTGCTTCGAGGGAGCCGGTTTTATAGAGTCGCAGATAATGCATCTGGCACATGCTTTTGCAATGCGCTGGCCGTTCACATGAATTAACGGAACAGGTTTTTCCTGCATTTCTAACAAGTCCGCTCATCGGAGTTACCTTTTAGTGATGAACCTTGTCGCACAGGAGATCCAGCCCTCAGAAGGCTCCGACGCCAGCCGGTTCCTCAAGGGTCATCCTGAAAGGTTCTGAGTGGTTTTTGCGCGTGCGATGCGCAAAAAAAAGCCCCGCTATTGCGAGGCTCTGGTTTGTTTCTGGCAGTTAGCCTGCCACGCTTTGTTATGCGCCAGGATGTCGCGCTTCGTCTGCCTGTCCAGTACATCCCAGTCGTGCGCTGTGCAGTAGATGGGTTTAACCCAGTCGCAAGACGTATCGGCTACCTCAACCCTTACGGGTCCAGTTGTCCCGCAGCTCGCGATCAACATCGTCGCCAGGCATATGGTTAACAGTCTGCTGTACATTGCTGGCCTCTTTCGTAGCTTCTACCCGGCGTTCGGCTGCTGCGACCGTTGCCGCTGCGTTATCTTCGGTGCGCTGCTGGTCGGCTTTCACTTCAGCTTTGCTGGTGCCGCGAATATGGCCCAGGCCAAAAGCGCCGGCGATAGCGGAAATAACCAATGCGACCAGCCCAATTATCGTTTCGATCCCCACATTCACCTCACACCAGAACGGATTTCGCCAGGTTAAATAGTGCGCGGCGTTTATCCAACCCGTTTCTGCCCCCATTGATAATAAGCGTCACGCGTTCCACGTCGCCGGAATGAAGAAGGCAACCGCGGGAGGCATAGAACCATGCAGCAGAGCGCGCGGCGTATTCATCCTGTTCAAGCAGCTCCGGATGGGTAACAAGGTCCAGTTTCAACGCGTGACCACAACTGCGATAGTTACTCAGGCCGGTAACCTGTTTCAGCCCGCGACCGCGGTATTTCCATCCATCACCGGCAGCCTGATTGCCCAGGTGTTCTTTTCCCCACTCACCGCCGTAAACCAGATTGGCGATCGCTTTCTGGTTTGCCGGTTGCGTTGCCGTTCTGCCAAGTGCGACGGCCTGCTGTTGCGTGATACGGTGGCTACCGAACGTCGGTACCAGGTTTTCAACCGCGTAATTCAGGTTCTCCACCAGCCGGGTAAATCTGGTGCTTTCATGCCCCATCTGGGCAATAAACATGGCCTGGTCAAGCGGTGCGGTGATGCCGTATTCCTTCATGGCGGCGTCGATATGCGGAAACCAGCGCGCAGCTAATCCGGCGCTGATACCAGCCGCCTTCTGAAATTGTGATTGGTTCATTAGTGCCTCAGACGATCAACCAGCCGCGCCATATTTCCACGAACCTTCAGGATGGCGGCGAAGATAAGAATGTTTGCGACCACCACCAGCCAACTGGAATCACGATAAAGGCCGAAGATGAACTGCAAGGGGATCGCGGCGTAAACCAGCACGGTTATATACGCCAGGACAGAAATAAAGGGGCGATGCCGGGCGCCATGTCGCTGGTAAAACATCAGCACGATAACTATGGCCGCACAGATAAACGCATTAAAGAATGCTGACGGGTCAATTGCCATTTCCCCCTCCCCCGCGTAGCCGCGAGAAAAACTTGAACACGTTGTTCAAATCCTGGTTGTTAAGATAAGTGAGGATTTTTATACACAGGGCAGACAGAATCACTGCGCCCAGTGCATCCAGCGGTTTTTCATAGTGCGAAGCTGCATTTAGCAGTGAGCCAATAAGTCCTGCCCCGAGCACCCCAACGATAAACGACGTCAGGAAATATGCTGCCAGTCGGGCGCGGGACAGGTTTGTGGCTGTCGCGACGTAGAACACCGCACCACCAAACGCCCCGAACACCACACCAAAATCTGTATGAGTAAAGACGCCGTACAGGACTGAACCCAGCAGGCCGCCGCCGAGAACAGCGCCGGTGCCGGTTAATGGATCGGACATTTTGCCCCCTCTTATTGCTGTTGATCCTCTCAGAAGGTTGAGGGGAAACAAAAAAGGCCACCGTGAGGTGGCCTATATATGATTGAAATTTTTGATTTGGTAAGGCTTGATCAGACCGGCAATGCCTTCGGCTTGCCCATGTGATATGTAACAAGGCTGCTTTTGCTGCCATCTTCCCAGACTGTAGAGCTCTCGGTGATCATCAAAATCACCCAGCCTTTAGAAAGGCCCAAATTGACTTGCTCCACATCCTCTACCGTCCGTACTTCCTGAATTTTACTCAACAAGTTTTCATCTGCGCTCATCAACTGACCCTCAGTTAAAAAACACAACATAACAAACGCAATGAAGAAAAACCTTGCTGGAAATAAAAAAACCCGCAACGTGGCGGGCTTTTAGAGGTTAATTATCTACAGGCGCTATACTCCATAATCAGAAGCATACAGGACAGTTTTATGCAAAGTCAACACTAACGTGCAAAAAAGTGTCGCCATTTGTTCCGATCATATTAATAAGTTGTCGCCTTCTCAAACTCTACTGCCGCGTGACGCTCCCCCTGGCGCAGCGTGTCCACCAGCATTTCATAAAAGGGTTTCCAGTTGCGTGACCATGAGGACTGATGGAGGTCCGGGAGACGCTTCAGAATGGCACGGTGTACCGTCGCCGAGGAGATAGCAGAGAAGCCATTACCAGAGCAACGTTCACACGTTTTGAAAACCGGTGCGCCACGTTCTTTGGTCGCTTTGCGATCCAGCACTTCACCTTTACCGCCGCACCTGCACCGGGCGCTGATCGTTCCCTTGCCTTCGCAAACATCACAGACCGCCGGTACAACCTCTGTTACCTCCGTCCACTGCTCCCAGTCAGATGGTCGAACAGCACGAGAGCGGCAGGCCCAGTATGGCGCTTTACCCCATGGGTAAGAAACTTTGCGGGTAATCTGCTCGCGGGTTGTTCGCCCGGTACCGCAACAGCTGTGACACGTCGCGCTGGTGGCGGCCGAACGGGAGTAATCAGCAAAGGCAAACTGCGCCAGCATCTGCATGCACCATCCGAACTGCCCACCAGCTGCTTTGCGAACATTCTTCGGTGCGACATCCATCGCATATCGCGCCAGCGCCTGAACTGCGAGCTGTTCATCCGTTTTGCTGATTCCCGCTTTACCGAAGAACGCCGCCAGGCCGAAGCGCGCACGGCTGCTGGTGGTACCAATCGCCGCCATTACGTCTGTTCCTGTAAGGCGGTCCGGAGAAGTTCCCTTCACGTCGTCGCTGATCTGCATTCCCTGAGGGCTAAAGTGTTTTAGTGATGCTTCAAGTTCCATATCTCAAACCCTCGTTACGTTGCTGGCTTCCCACTCGAGATCAAGCTCGCTTTGCGGCTTACCGACCAGGTAGTTAAATGGTTTTTTCTCGCCTTCCAGGAACTGGTGAGAGCGAGAGTCGAAATTAGCTCCGATGTCACCGATCCACCCTTCCCCTTCTCGTTGCTTCAACAAACGAATCATTGAAGCGGGGAGATTGATCGCGGCCTGTTCGTCTTTGTCGAGGCTCTCATAACCCATACGATCCGCTTTTCTCTGCGCCAGCTCACGGGGAATGTTGCGCCAGACGGCCATAACGTTGTCGGGCATGTCGGTTAAGGCGCCAGTGCCTTTTACGTCCATCTTTCCTGTTGGAGCGGAGTCGTTTGTTTTTCTGGCGTGGGTAACCAGCAGGACGTGACAGTTATGCTCGTTCTTGAAGTCGCACAGCGTATCGATGAAGTCCTTCTGACCTGTGTAGTCTTCTTCGTCTAAGCCACATTTAGCCAGGTTATCTATGACGAACAGCTCAATGCCATAGCGACGCCGGGCATAGGCAAAAATCTCAAGAAGCCGGTCTGCTTTGGCAGTTCCGGTAAGTTTGAATACCCAAAGGCGGTCAGAAAACCATTCGTTGGTCATAATGATTTCTTCACGTTTCGGTGAGGAAGTGCAGATGGTTTGCCGCGTGAGTCGGGCAAGCATTTTGCCTGGTTTAAGCTCCAGAGAAGCAATACACGTCCTGACGCCCTGACTCATCGCATCAATCGCGATATGTCCAACGAGCTCTGTTTTTCCATGCCCATTAACGCCATTAACGAGGGTCAGTTCACCGGCACGGAACTTAAAGTTGTTGTTCAGCGAAGCCCATGGGCTTGTAAACAGACCGGTATCCCGATGTTCGAATGCCTCGATAGTTTCCTGAAGCAAGTCCCCTGCTGAGCAAAGCTCATCGGGATCGAAGAATTTGGCGCGCTCCATGTATTCCAGAATGGAGTCGCTGTCCATGCCGTTCATCAGGCAATCGTTGATATCTTTGTGGGGAAGTTCAACCATGCGGCAACGATGTTCCCCAAGACGTCTGGCGATTTCTTTTGCAGCTTCACGGCCTACATTGTCGTTGTCCAGGCACAGCCAAATTTCCTGGAAGCGATCGAGGTTATGGTATTCATATTCAATCCACTGCTGTTTGGCCCCTTTGCCACCGCCAAAGGGAACAGACAGGGCATCATAGCCAAGCTGCGTAAAGGTCATGCAATCAATCTCACCTTCGCACAGAACTACCAGGCGGGTGTTTTTATCCAGAGCCTGCCAGCCAAACAGACATGGTTCGCAATCAGCTTCAGCCATAATCAGTTTTTTGCCGTTTGGCCTTTCGGTTCCAATACGTTTTACCTGTAGCAGTTCACCATTCCGGATGTACGGGAATGCCACTGCTGGTACCTCGCGGCTTTCGTCGTGATACCAGACCACCGCGTCTGTTACCTTAAAGCGATCGGCTGTTTCACGGGTAATTCCACGTGAAGCAAGGTAGTCATAGCATTTGCTGGCCGATTTAACGCCCTTTTTCGTCGGACGAGAGAACAGTTTTTTCTTCGCTTCGAAGTGGTGGTCGTCATCTTTCAGGCCAAGAAACTCTTTCGCCTCTCGCATTGCATCATGCAGCTGGCAGTTACGAACCAACACCCAGAGATCCAGCAGGTCACCGCTGTCACCGCTGGCAAAGTCAGCCCATGATTTTTTACCGCCGATATTGACCTTGAGGCTTTTGCCTGAGTCACCGTTCGTATTGCCAGCACACCACTCCTTCCCCTCCAGATGTCCTTTCGGAAGGAGAAACTTAGCGACGCGTTCAGCGTTATCCCATAGTTTTTCTGATAGTTCAGCTGGGCTCATAACTCACAAACTCCGTAAATCGAATTTAACAAAAAACCATCTCACAAATCCCTCGCACAGAACGCCGTGGTTATATCCGGCCACCAGCACACGCTTGAGGAGTATTTTCATGGGCGATACCCGCCACGGTTCATGCGATCGATCGCTGACTGATTGATAAACACCTCGGCAGAGCCGTCATCAGACTTTGCGTACCACTCGTAGCGAGACTGGTCTTGTCGGGTAGGGACTTTGTTTTCCTGGGTCTCTACCAGCCACGGTTCATCGAAATGTTTATCCGGCCCGAAGAACGTCGCCGCCTGCTTGACGAACGAAGTACCGATCTTTCCCTCAGAGGCCATGAAAGCTGCGTAGCGCTTAACCCCTTCCAGCATCGTCTCTGGTTTTACGCCCTGTTTAATACGTGCGTTCCAGGCTTTGAATGCGCTTAGCTTGTTATTTCCACCGCTACGTTTTGGGTATGCCTGCCAGGCTTCTTCAAATGCAGGAGAATAATCAGTTGAAGATTTCACTTTCGGTGTGTCGGCTTCAGCCGATGCACCAAGATATTTATTCTCTGTATTAATCTTCTGTGTAGTCTCCTGGTAATCTACTGTATGAATGGATGCGGAATTTCCACATGACTGCTCGTTGGTTTTCCCCATACCTGCATGCTGGTTTTCCGCATCACTGTTTGCGGAAATTCCGCATCCTTGTTTGTTGGTTTTCCCCATACCTGCATGCTGGTTTTCGCCAAGTAGAAGTTCTTCCAAGCGCTCCTGGTTTACTCTGAAATATAATTTTGCTGGGATGCCACGTTTTGCTTCTTCCAGTACGCCACAGGAAACCAGCTTTTTACGCGCTCCCTCTTGTTCGTAACGCGTTAATCCAGTCTCTTCTTCGAGATCTGTCTGGGTTTTGTAGAACCAATTCCCTTCCATGCGGTTCTGCCAATAGACAATCTGTGACAATAGCAATGCACCTGTAATACCCACGCCAAGGCGAACGAAGGACCGTTGAAAGGCTATTGGACGATCAACGAGCTGTAAGAAATTGCTCACTCCACAACCCTCCTGAAATAATTTTGAAACTTCCAGACAGGCTGCATGCATTCATGCGGATAATTCTGCCTGGTGAAGTACACCTGCTGTTTATCCCGATTCCAGCCGGTGACATGCACAATCACACCGCGCGGATCGCGATAATCGATATCCAATGGCTTAACTTGGTTTTCGGTAGTGATCGAGTGCGACATATCACACCTCATTGCCCGGGTGAGGGAATGTATCTGGAAGGTCTGGGCGGATCTGGTAGGCTTTAACTTCGCCACCAGTAGCTTTAACAATGGACATGACATGATCAGCCTTAACCCGGCTACCATTAAGCCAGCGAAATACAGCCGGTTGAGTAACCCCGCACGCCCTTGCTAATGCAGCTTGGCCGCCGAGAATATCGATAGCTCTCTTGACATGTTGATTGATCATAAAAATACCAAAAGTTATTGAACATAGGGAAAGAGTATAGCCTTGAATAACTTTATGCAATAACTTATCGTATTTGCCACTTAATAACTTTTTGTATAGGCTTATTGGTATGAACACATTCTCAGATCGTCTTCAAAAAGCGATGGTTGACGCAGGCCTTACACAGGCAGAATTAGCGATGAAAGTTGGGGTTTCGCAACCAGCTATCTGGCGTCTTGTTGCAGGCAAAACCAACACAACACGTAAGTTGGTTGAGATTGCTAATGCGCTGGGTGTGAGCCCTGAATGGCTATCAACTGGAAAAAATCATGTGCCTCATAGACAGGGCTATGTGATAGAGACCATGCCCGAAAGGGAGGTAAAGGATAACGCTGGCATATTCAGGGTCGAGGTTCTTGACCTTTCAGTGAGTGCAGGACCTGGCACGTTCATGCTTTCAGAATATGTGGAGGTTTTACACGCTATTGAGTTCACGACTCAACATGCAAAATCCCTCTTCGGGAATCGTAGTGAAGATGTCGTAAAAGTAATGACCGTCAATGGCGACAGCATGGCCAGCACGTTCAATTCCGGTGATCGTGTCTTCGTAGACATTTCCGTCCGACACTTTCTAACGGATGGTGTGTATGTGTTTGTTTTTGGTAAAACATTTCACCTAAAACGTCTCCAGATGCAGGGAAACAGGCTGGCAGTCTTATCGGATAATCCGGCATATGAGAAATGGTATATCACGGAAGAAAACCAAGATGACCTTTACGTGATGGGTAAAGCCATAATGCATGAATCAATCAATTACAATAGGCTCTAACCTTCAACACCCCACCTTTTGAAGCCGCTTTTAAGCGGCTTTTTCTTTGTCTGTAGCTGTAAGCATGCAGTTTAATAACAAAATTTAATCAAAAAAATCAATGCATTAAACTAAATCGCAAAAGAAAAATAAGTTTTGTTATTGCAATAAGTTATTGCATGACTTAGAGTTCATTCATCGGCAAACAACGGAGCCAATGAAATGAATACTCAAATCACCGTAGCCAAAACCATCGGCAAAAGAATATTAAATCAAAGATCTTCGCTTCGACTGTCTCAGGATTTTTTGGCTGATCATCTTGGTTTAACAACCGAAACCATTAACAACTGGGAAACGGAAAAAACTGTTCCGTTTGCTGACCAGTTAATCCAATTGGCTAAGGAAGGTGCGAACAAGTTCCTGATATGAGATCATCATATTCATCCGGAGCGCATC
>OKDC01000100.1_pt1 | contig 23292 bp, 28 predicted proteins | sample 1610511 | NCBI WGS metagenome assembly OKDC01 (sample SAMN04436657, study PRJEB24849) | human gut metagenome | biome: human gut; feature: NICU; material: stool | host: Homo sapiens | place: USA: Saint Louis, MO | collected 2010-05-28
CAATATCCTGCGCCAGACCATCCACGCTCAGACTGTCACTCAGAAGAATGGCAAACCGGGTTCCAGCGGGAACTGTTGGGTTAGCTGCTGGCGTAACGGTAAGAGAGGTTGCGCTTCCAATCGCGGTAATCTGAAAAAACTGCGCCGGACTGGTCAGGGCGATAACAGTGCAGCCGTTACGAATAAGAGAACCAGCAGCAGTGAAGTTTGTGCCGGTACCTGTAAGGGTGTTTCCGCTGATGGCGATAGTGCCAGTGGTATAAATCATGTTTTCTCCAGGCAATAAAAAACCCCGCCGAAGCGAGGTTGATTAAAAAGACAGTTTATTCAGACGTACATATCGGGTAGAACGGGAAGGTTCAGTGGCGTTACCGTGTCATTACCAAAAATTGCATACCGCTCGCGCCCAAGATATTTCCCACCCTGAACTGAAGCACTGCCGTTCTGTATTTTTATTCCGAACATTCGATACACGTACATGCCATTAACTTCGTGAGCCATCAGCCCGAATCTGCCCAGCGGAACATACCCGCTGCCGATGCTCACGGCATTTTTTGAAGGTGTCCATAGCTGGTTGAGGTAGACGAAAGGCCGCTTTGTCGTTGAAAACGTGCAGGCCCCGGCTGCATTGAAGATGTTGAGCCCGGTGCCCGGCTGAGGCGCCACGCCACTGGCAAAGATGACAATATCTATCGTGCCGGTCGTCGGAGCATCATCGTTGGTGGATGGAGGGCTGAAGAACCTGACGGTGTTGCCATCGAAATCGACGGTGTTACCGCTATTGCAGCGCCCAAAGACGATATATTTGGACTTGTCGTACCCCGCTATCGTGGGAACTGTCCAGCCGCCTGTGGGGATATTGACGGTCCCCTTCCAGATACACTGCCCTGACTGCGTGGCATTGGTAATCGCCAGGAAGTCAGTACTGTCATCAATAAGCAGGCCTTCTCCTTTACGCTGGCCAGGAGGAAATATCTGCCAGATGCTTCCGGGGAACGTGTACGTACTCTCACGCTCACTGATGCTTACGTCCTTCATCGTGGAGTTCTGCGTCACGCGGCCACCGGATATGGTGACCGAGTTCATTTTATGAAGCAGCCCTGAATCAAGGTAAGCCGTCGCGTGAGGGATAAACAGCACCTGCGCCCCGGAAACATAACCGGCAACATCAGCGTATTTGGCTTTCTGGTAGCCACTGTCAAAGTAGGCTCCAAATGACGGGCATCGCAGGCCCGCAGTTATCTCCATGCGCTTTCCGCCGTCATTTAGTTCTATCAGTAGTCCTGTCGGCATTCTATGTCCACGTCCCCAGTACGATGCGGCCGCCACCCGGAATATTAATGGTTACGCCATTACCATTAATCACCGTTGTGTTGCCGGAGCCATTGAAAGAAAAATTACCGTTTGTGGCGTAAATCGAGCCACGAACGGTCACATTATTGAACGTCGCGTAGCCAGACTTGTTGATGTGCCAGCCAACATTTCCGGTGCCGTCCCATGTTGAAGACTGAATGTAGTTTCCTATTTTGGTGTTGCCGATGGTGCCGTCCTGAATGAAGGTTTCCCGGATAAACACCTGCCCGTTCTGGATAACGAACGGCAGTGTAACCGCTCCCCCCGCCTGCGCCATGACGGCGAAGCGATCCGCCAGGAATAGCACCTGCGACTGCATGCCCGATGGAGTGTTTTCTACACCGATCCCCATTCCGGCGGCATACTGCTTTCCATTCGCGTCCACGGCAACCTTGATGCTGTACATCGCCTTCAGGTCACCACTAACGTTTGCTATCGCCTGAGCGTTAGTGCTGATCGCTGAAGTGTGCCCGTTGATGGTCGCCGTGATGCCGTTTATCTGCGTGGCCGTGGCCTGCTGGTAATCGGAGAACGTCTGATTCAGGTTGTTGATTGCTGCCTTGTTGCCGTTCACGTCAGTCTGCAAACTCAGCAGCGAACGCGCTGTTGCCTCCCTGTCGCTTGCCATGACGTTATCAATACGATCGATGCCGGCCTTGCTGTCACCGTACTGCGCGCTGAGTCTCACCCGCTGATCAACCTGCGCCAGCGTACTCGTTATTAGCGCGATAGCGTTATTCTGGATGCCGCCGCTGGCAGTATCGGTTCTTGCTCCCAGCTCCTCCAGGCGGGATGCCATTGATGAAGTCGTGTCGGTGACAACCTGTCGCAACGTGGTGATATCAGCAGTGTTTTGTGAGCTGGCTTGCTCGGCCGCATCTGCCTTACCTGATGCAGCGTCAGCTTTACTCGAAGCCGAATCAGCTTTATCAGAAATGACCTGAGTACTCGCAGTAAGCTGGTCGACAGCTGTCGCCCTTGCCTGAGCTTCATCTGACAGAGCCTGCCTTACCTCGGTAATTCCCGCCTGGTTCTGCTCAGTTTTTGCCTCAAGACGAGTAACATCCGTGACGCGAGCCTCCGTCTCAGTGGCGATCACCTCCCGGAGCTGTTCGAAGGTCGCAGAGTTAGCGCCCTGTTGGGCTGTCTGGCGCACGACAACATCGGCAATAGCCAGCGCGTTTCCGATGATTGCTTCAGCGGTCTGCTTGTTCGAGCCAACCGCAGCAGCAAGGCCGTCTGCGTTCTCTTTGATTGCATCAGCCAGTTCTGCCAGTTTTCCGCTGCTGTCTACCGCGTTCTCGATCATGTCTTTGAACGTATCAGTCTCTTTAATCTCCTCCAGGATTGCATCGGTGATATCACTGAAGTCGTCCGTTGGTTTTCCAGAAGCCTCTACAAATCCTGAAACGCCAAATGCATTACGAGTTCGAACATAAACGTAATAAACATGGTCAAACTTAAGTTTTTGGATGGTCCACTGATTGCCACGGCCAAGGAATTGAGCTTTATTCTCAATGTCGTCGGACAATGGAATCGGAGTCTCACCTGCGTACCAAAATTCAAAAGAAGTATCAGATGTGGCAGTAACAGACATGACCGGAACTAAAGTGGCCTGAAGTGGGCCAGGTATCCACTGAACGGAGTTAGGAGCCTTTGGCGCGCCTATAATAAGACTCACCTGAGTTTCGGCGCCTTTCATCCCGTTTTCATTGCGCCCACGAACGCCGAGCGTGTAGCTACCGGCAGCAAGGCCGTAAAACTCATACCGGAACTGGTCAGTTTCGTACTGAGATACCAGCTTCCCATCAGCACTGTAGATGTACAGCTCAAACACCAGCTTTTTAGTAGTGGTTGCCGTCTCCCACGTTGCTGTAACCTGGACGGTCTCGGTGTTTGTGTTCAGGATTCGCAGGTTTTCCACGTTAGGCACGCGGTAGCCGTTCAGCGTATCGCTGGGAACTTCAAACACTGCACCCTCGTCAACGATGGCCTGTTTGTTGGGGTCGTGCAATGAGGCCGTTATGCTGTATACGGAGTTGTTTTCCGTTTCGGCAACGCTCAGTATCCGGAAAAGGCGAATCGCAACGCTTGCGGTTGAAATGGCAAATACAGTTCCCGCCCTCACCCATTCAGGTTCGTTTTTGAGTGTGACGTTGTTTCCGTTAACGCCATCAATCTCATAGCGAGAGAACTTTCCGTCCCTCCCCATAATCGACATAGTGGAGCCGTCCGTTACTACCGAGGAATCAACCGCGTCAACCGTTATCACCCTCCCGGAATGAGAAACAATTCTCCCCCCGAGGCGAGTTCCTGCGTAGTCATTATCCATGACCTCAACGATATCACCCGGCGTGAAGTGGATAGCATCGCGTGCCATCTGGAAAGACAGTCTGCTGCTTTCACGCTTTGCTGTTTCCAGCAGCCATTTACCTGCCCGCCATGCCTGTCCGCGAGAGGTGCAGCCAAACGCCTCCAGAGTGGTTTCGTTGTAGTTCCCTTTGGCTATCATCTCATCGTCGGAAACGTACTCTTTCACCTGCTCCCATCCGTTGTCGGGGTCAGTCCAGGACACTACAACCGCATTGTATTTCTCTGAACGCTTTACAGAGCTTCGTTTGAACTCGCCATTCACAACGTTGGCGTTCGTGATTGTCGCAATCGGATCCTGTGGAGCGTCCAGCATTACGGACAGGCGCAGGCCGTCCCACAGCGCAATGCCACGGAACATGCTCGCTATCTTGTCGAGAATGTCTCGCGCACTCGCCTGCTCTGTGATGTAGGCGTTGAGCGTCATGCGTGGCTCTTTGCCGCCATACCCATCATCTACAAGCTGATCGCAATATTGCGACAGAATGTAGAGTGCGCCATCGTCAACATCGATGTATCCGGCGCGTTTCGCCAGGCCAAATCGGGTGTTTTTCGCCAGCTCACGGAACAGCCACGCCGGGTTGTTAGTCCATGCCTTTTTGAAGCCCCCCGTCCACAGCCCGGAGTAAGTTCTGGCAATTGGCTCGTAGTTATCCGGTACGTCAACGATCAGCCCGCGAAGATGATATGTGCGGCTCGGCGTGTCGGTGTACTGGTCACGGTCGATGACTGAGCCGGCAACAGCAGAGAACGGATAGCTAAGGTTGTCGTCGGTGATCTCGCTGTAGCTGTTCCAAACAGTCCCGTTTGACAGCAAATCGCTGCTGCTGTCAGGCGTAATGCGGCGAACGCGGATATCAAACGGTTTGGTGTCGGGGGCATCAATGACGTGCGCCTCAAGGTACTCGCCAGAGATTTTTCCTGTAATCGTCACCGTCTTCTCCATGACCCAGCCCGACGAGCCAGTTCTGGTCTCGATAACCATCGTTACAGAGGTGTTTTTCTGGTTACCCTTGGAGTCCTGCTCCATGAGCCCGGTGACGCCGATGTTAAAACGAACGCGGGTCACGTCCTGATCTGTCACGGTTCTAACCAGCGGGGTATCGTAAGTGACCTCAGTGTTAACAATGGTCGTCGCTTCGATTGCAGAGAAGCCGTTGATTGGCTCCTGAGTTTCCGATCCAGGTCGCCAGGCAACACTAATGCCGTTCACGTTGACATTACCGTTCGAGTCAGTGATAGGCGTCTTATTCAGCTTGAATGAAGACAGGTGCTCCTGATCCACCGGGCCCGCGATTGGCCCCTCAGATATCAGATCCAGTACCCGATAGAATTGTTTTGATTTGAGGTTATCGTCGAGTAGTTTTGGGGTTGATGCTTTACCGCCACCTGAAGACATAGCGCCACCTTAGCTGATTGATTCTTCCCAGTCGGAATTATTAGATGTGTCGATCCCGAGACTTATTACGTTGCTGCCGACCTCCATCTCGCCGAGGAGTATGGGGACAGGATGCCCCTGTCCGACCCTGTTTTCTGCACTGGTAAACGAGTTATTCGTGAGGGTGTTTGTTTCGGCCGCTTCCGCTGAAGTTTTGCTTTTCATGTTCCGGGACATGTAGATGGAGTAAGCAACCGAAGCGGCAGACAGCACCAGTGAGGCAATGAGAACTATCGTACTGGTCTCAAGTCCCGCCCCCTCAATCACCGGGACAAACAGCACTACAGAGCCATCCTTCAGGCGCCGATCCATGTGCCACTGCACCGAAGACGTTTCAACATCCTCACCCGCCACTCGCATTCTTACTCTGGCGTTCAGGAATGCTTTTTTGAACTCATGATTCTGAGCAAGCAAAAGACGAATGCCCTGGGCAGGGGTATCAACGCTCAGCTCGACTTTGCGGAAATGTCGGCGTAAATGCCCTGCAAATTTAAAGATAAGCACTGTTCATGTCTCCATATGGAATGCATCTGCTTAACGTATGCCGGGCGCATTTGCTCTCTCCGGCTTAAATGCCCTGAGCAATCGTGGTGAAGAACCATATTGTCATCGAGCAGAATCATTGCGTGGCAAGGGTCAGCTCCGGGGAATGGTTGCCTGATTATTACGTCACCTGGCAGCGCTTCTCCCGGCGATACCTGATTGAAGCCATTGCGCGACATGTTGTTCAGATAAAGGTTCTCCCCTCTCAGCCACCAGCCATTCGTCCTTTCGAAGTCAGGGAGGTCAATGCCACACAGGTGATACGCATCACGGAATAGCGTGTAACAATCAGTCACTCCGTGCTCGAACCGCCTCCCCAAAAAGTAATCCACCGGCCTGAACGTTCTGATTTTCCCGTTACAGGCCAGCACCCATGGAAGGCCCGATGCAACCTGGCATTTACGGTCGGCGCCGGACAGAACCGGGCTGTTCATTGGGTGAGAGTGGAATACCGCAGTCACCTCTCCAGCCTCCTCGGCCGCCAGCCACTCATCATCACTGATTCGGAAGTGCTTTCCAGGCTCCGGGTGAACATTCCGACAGCGGAACAACTGCCCGCCATCCAGGATTAAGCCGCACACCTCATCCTGCGACGATGCCGCATAATCGAGTAATTCCTGCATCATGAAACCTTCTGAGAGCCGGGGAAGCTGCTGATTGGCATTGGTTCCGGTCGTGGATAACGGAAGCGGCAGCCGCTACGGCGGTGAGAGCACTTATCTTTTGCCGGGTCAGTGGTTGGATTGTCGCGCTCATCTGCAACCGGCGGCCCGTCATATCCGCACCCGACCCCGCGATACAGCCACTGGCAGACGTCGGCAAGGATGGTTCGCGCCGGGATGATAGCGTTGTCGCAGTCAATCGGTGTCGCCAGCGTGTAGGTCACCTGCTCGAACGTCTCTTCCGTCATCTCCTCAACAACGTAGCGGGAAACCGCTTCCTGCGTCGGATCTGCGTCAGGGTTGCCATTGGGGAAGTTCACCGCGTCCAGGTATTTCACCGGAACCTGACGACGGGTGATCACCACCCCAAGCATGTCGTCGAAGTCATGGTTTATGCCCGTCAGTAAACCCGTGACGTTCGCCACCACCATTGTTGGCCGGGCATATGTGCCTTCGTTCTTTGACTCGAACCCTTCGACTGCTATCGGGTATGCCTGGTACTGATTCCCCTTCCAGATCACATTTCCGTAATATCCATTGGTGCCGGAATGGAACCGGATAAGGTCTCCGCCAAAGGGTTGCAGGTCGGCTTCGAACAGGTCGATAAACGCGCCTACTCCGGCGTCGACGCTATCAATAATCATACTGGCTGGTATGTCGCGCACGGCAAACTCCCATAAAAAAAGCCACCAAGTGGTGGCTACTGTTTGAATATCAGGATGTTGCTTACTGATAACCCTGGTTAACGTGTAAGCTCAGCCCGTCAGTGGTGGGACACTGACGTAACCATCGAAGGGGGATGGCTGATTACCTCTGATAAAGGAAAAATAATGTCAGAATTGAAATTAAACGCTATTGACTTTATTTCTTTTGCGGTCGCTGGAAATACATTTAAATTAAAAGCTAATTTGATTGGCCCTAATGACCAATTTCATTCTGTAAACCTAGATATAGCGCCAGATGAGATAAAGAATAAAACCATCGGTGAGATTGAAAAACTTGCTATTCAAGCCTTGCGTTCAGCTTGAATTACGGCAATTTGATCTAATTTCGCAGTGATTTGATTATAAGCACAGGTGTGAGCGCTAATAACTTCTTCCATCTGTGCTTTCATTGAATCAACCATAGCCTCTAACTCTTCAACACGTTGTTCTAAAGTCATAACTGTCCCCCGCCTTTCAGCTTATCGTGGTACTTGTTCAAAAGTGGCCGTCAGTTCAAACAGCGGCCCGGTCTTTGTCATATTCCAGGATCGGCAGACAAACAGCTTCCTCACTCCCGTATCGGATGACGTCCAGTAGAACGCCTCAACCGCCCCTCTGGCTTTCAGGAACGCCTCAGCATCCTTAGCAGAATTACTCCGGCAGGCGCCGCCTACTCCACGAAAGGTCAGGGAGTATTTATCCATTAGTGGGTTGATACCCTTCACCTGTCGCTGCTCGTAGCCATCACCGAGCTTAACGACGGCTACATTTGGGGTACGTTCAACCTGGTAAGCTCGCTGCGGTGTCCATGTGAATGTTTCTGGCATTATTTCCTCCGAAGCAAGCCGTTAGGACGCTGCTGGTCAATCATCATTTTCATCATGTCGGTGTTCCATGCCTTTCGCAGCCTTGCGATATCATCGTCGCCAATACCTCCTGTGGTGTTTATCGTGAGGTTCATTACAGGATTAAACGACCTACCCCCTCCGGCCTTGTCAGCAGGAATAATCTTCCCTGACTGGTTCGGGATGAATTCCTGCTGACCCCCGGCGGTCTGGAAGATTTCAGAACGGCCATCCTCGTTGACACGATAGGCGTTACCAGCAGAAACCGTACCGCCGTAGCGACGACCGCCACTCATGGTGACACTTGCAATATTCGAAAGCAGGGAAGCACCGGCCGAGGCGATGGCTGCGTAGTTCGCCATTTTTTGTGCTGGCGTAAGAGCAGTCGGATCCGCCATGGCCTGCATAATCGCCGTGTTAAGGCTCAGGGTTGATTGCGCTATCGCGAATGCTTTTGCAGCAGCGAACATGGCAACATATGCACCACTGCTCTTTCCAGACGTGTTTTCGATAATTGACGCCAGGCTGTCAAAGCCCTGCGATGCCGAGCCGAGAATGGAACCTATCGCCTCAGTTTGTGCATTGGCCTCATCTACAGCAATCTTCCTCCTGGCGTTTGCTGCCTGCTCCTGAATGGCCGTCTTGGCATCTTCGTAAAGCTGTGTGTTTTCCTTGTCTATGGTCTGATACTTAGCAAGTGCCGCTAACTTCTGCTGCTCCTGCAAATCAATAAGAGCCGTTGGATTTTGCACTGCGCCCGTTACGGCGTCGGGGGTGGTTACGTTTGCGACGATCTCCTGCTGTGCAAACTTTTTACCTTGCTCGGCCTGCTGCCGCATCTTCACCGCATTGGCTGCGTCCCATTCTGCTGCTGCATATTTCCTTATTTCAGCCACCTGATCCTTTGTGGCGCTACTATTTAAGGACTGCTCAGCCCTCAGGATAGCTTGCTCTCGGGATAGCTCCTGGGTGGTGGTCGCAGCAAGACCAGCCCTTTGCTTATAGTCCGCAATTTTCTGCGCATTTGACTGCATGGCAGTGGCTGCCTTAGACGCCTCAGACGTGGCGTCTTTGGTTTCCTTTTTGCCTTTCTGCTGAGCTTGCTGGGCGTCGTATTCGGCAGCAGCCCTTTCCCTCGCCAGTCTGACATCAGCTTCAGTCCCACCAAGTTTTCTGATGTCCTGCTCAGCCTTCAACTGCGCACGCTTGCGATCGTTAAGCTCGCTCTGGAGCGTCACCTGGTCTTGCAGTTTATCAAGGTAATCCTGAACGTCTTTCGGCCGCTCTACCATCAAACTGCTGGAGTTGAATTTATCCTTCGCCTTTGAAGCGAAATTAATCATATCGCCAAGCTTGCCCATCATTCCGGCGGTAACACTGGCCTCCTCACCATCACGGCGAAGAAGATCGATGCCCTGCCTCATCGTTCCGTTGAGAGTGGCGCGTCCAATGTTAATAGCGCTCTGCGTCTGGCTAAGTCGATTTTGAGCACGTTCAAGTTCAAGTGTTGCAACCGCTAATTTATCCTGAGCGCCTCCTAATGCTTCTGCCGCCTGCCGTCCTCGGGTAGTGTTCGTTCCCCAGTTAGCAATCTCCCTTTCCTGCCTCTGAACAGCAGCAGTAGCGTCGTTAAATTCTTTCTGTGCGTCGGATACCGCATCGCTAAGAGTTGGCAGATTCTGGCTCAATTTGCCGATGGTGGCTGCCAGTTCGGTATGCGACATGGTCTGGAACTTGGCGCTCAGTTCATTGACGCTGTCTGCCAGTGTATTTGCGTCGTCTCTGGCCTCTTTAGCCCTCTGAGAGAAATACAGAATCGCGCTGGCAGCGAGCATGGCGGCACCAGCAGGACCACCAATGAGAGATAACCCACGACTAACCAGCCCGGCACCTGTGTACAACCCAGCCTGCGCCGCTTTATTTGCCGCAAGAGAGCGATTGTAGTTATCTACAGCTCCGGCTGCTGCCGTTCGTGCGGCAGACAAGCGTTGCTCGGCAGCCGCAGCATTTGTCGCGCTAACCGCTGTCTGCTTCATCATCTCAGCAAGGCGGATCTCGTCCAGCGCACGTTCTTTTGCGACGGCGGCAGCGCGGAGATCTGCTGTAGCTTTGTTTGCCGCAGCCTGTGCAACCTGCATCTCTGCTGCTGACTGATTTCTTGCAGCAACTGCGGCCTTTACCTTCGCAGCAGTAGCCATAGTCAGGGCGCCAACGTAGCGACTCCCCATAACAGCAGCGGCAGCGGTCAGGATGGCGCTGAGAGCGCCGATGTTCTCACTGACGCTGATCACGGCATCGTTGAAAATTGCCGTACCGGTTTTTACCGTGGAGTTTTCACCAAAGAACTTGGTGATGTTGTTCCCGGCAACCTGCAATGCCTGGCTGATAGTTGTCGTGGTGTTGGCAAACTCGTTGCCGATCGCAGTTCCCTGCGAAAGTAGACCGTTAACCACAACATCAGTAGTCAACTTCCCGGCGGCGGCCATCTGGCGCATTTGACCGATGCTGACCCCCATTGAATCAGCAAGCGCCACAATTATTCTGTTGCCCTGCTCATTCACTGAGTTAAATTCTTCACCGCGAAGCGCACCAGAAGCCAATCCCTGCGAAAGCTGGATAATGGCGTTCTCGGCCTCTTGCGCAGTCGCACCAGAAACAACAAAGCCCTGGTTAATGATGGTTGTCAGCTTAGCCAGATCGTCGGCACTGGTCCCATACTCTCTGGTAGCCCTCTCAAGCCTCGAATACAGAGACGCCGTAGCGTCGAGGCTGCCGCGAGTTTGCTGCGTAATATTGAACACCCGTTCAGTAACGTCAACCAGCTGCTCGCTCGGTCGGAGGGCGTTAGCCAGTTTGTTATTGAGCGTAGTCCATGCGTCGGCGTATTGAGATACCTGTTGAACCGACAGGATAGCCATCAGGGAGGTAGCTACGCGGCTCAGACTGCCAAAGGATGACGTTAGCGATGAAGCGGCCTTGTCAGCCCGCTTGAAACCGCCTTCCATGCCGTCGGTTACGTCACGAACCTGCTTATCAGCACGCAGCAACTGTGCCGTATCGGCCTTAATCACATATTCAATATCGCCGACGTTCTGGGTCATTTCAATTTCTCCAGGCAATAAAAAACCCCGCCGGAGCGAGGTCTTGTTAGTTAGTCTTTTCCTTAGAGCAGGCCAGCTTTTCTTCTTGCCTCTTCCAAGTATTCTTCATCAGTTTTTTCTGGTCCGAGTTCCAATGGTTGCCGTCTTTGCCATTCCTTCAGCTTGTTGCTAAGCGCGTAGATGATTTTATCAAAATTCTTCTGGTGCCTATGCGCCCCAGTCACGTTCACTCCAAGCTTAAGTGAAGAGTCGATACCAACAGTACACGACTTATCCCCATCGGCATTAACTACGATAGATACATTTTCACCCCATGAAAAAAGTGAGATACCAGCACTAACGGAAACTCTGCGCAAAACATCGTCTTTTTGCTTTATAGACATTCCGACCTCTGGAATTGTCTCAATCAGTTTTTCGTAGGCAATGTCCGCCGGAAATGGAAATATCTGCTGTGTAGATTGACTGGCGAAACTCATATCCCTATCCCCATCAGTAAAAGATGGTCAAATCCTACCACCAGTTGACGGAGAGGTCAGCAGGGATCTGGCGACGACAGAACAGTTACAGATCACTTGGTGACTAAAGCAATGAATAATGGAACGAGTATTGCCGATACTAAAAGGCCAACCAGCCACTTTTGGTTGTCGTCAATCTTATCAATGAACCGCTTTTCCATTGATGATAGGTTTTGGTTGATGCTTTTCAGCTCAGATTCAATGCCTCTGATGTTTCGCTCTCGCAGTTCGTCTGTGGCTTCAAGTCTTGCAAGTCTCTCGCGTGTGTACATATCGCCTCCGTCACCGCCGCTACCGCCACCACCATGTTTTGGGAAGTCTACAAAGTGAATATTGTCATCCATCTTGCTATTCATTAGTCCCTTTCCCTGAATCTGAAAGCTTCTGCTCCACCCACTTCAATACCGGCCACGTTGCAAAATGCATCGAATACGCACAGTTTTTGCATATCAATCGATACTCATATTTCACCAATGAGTATGGTGGCCCTTCTGTGTCGAGTTTGACTGGGATGGCATAAGTGCTGCTTTCGCACCCTTCAGGCCATACAGTCATCGAACTGGCGTTAGGGATAGAAATATCATCACTACCACAAATTGGGCATATGACTGTTTTGACGCCGCGTTCGAAAAGATATTCAGAGAATAGCTCTGGAGTGACTTTCTCCAGTCGTCGCTGAAGTGTCAGTTGAAGCTGCATTTGGCGCTGTTTTTCATCTTCCACGTTGATTCACCACGAAATGTATTTCCATGAATCTATCACGCGTGGCATTTCTCCATAAACTGATCTTATATCCATAGCGACGACAAAACCCGCAGTTAAGCGGGTTGGGATGTCGATTGGCTGAGAAATCGGCGGATTGGCGGACTTTTACGCCGATTAAAAGATCTTGCGCAAATCCACGTTGTACACCGCCATCCATGCAGCGCGAGGCCAGGACTTCACGGTGCCAAAACGCGGATCCTCAACCTCATGCGGTTCGGCGCTATTCTCCCTGCACCACTTGCGCAGTGGCTGCCATTTGAATTTCTGTCCGAGCTTCTTCTCTACCGGGATAATGGCGGCATAGTTTTTTCCTTCCCCGATGCGTTCCGCCAGTTTGTTTTTGGCACGAACAGCAGCGGAAGCTGTTGCCATCGCGGTTACTTCGCGTTTCTCAGAGATCCAGCGCTTCTCTTTAACTGCACGATCGCGCTGTTCAGCAATAATGCGGTTCTCTTTCACTTTTGTCAGGAGGTCTTCCAGAGCTGCTTCATAGGTCAGCGGGATACCCATTGATGGAGTTGGACGGAAGTAAGCATCCTCAAGGCGTTCGAAAAAGGCCCATGCTTCGTCAGTATCAACAATCTTCGACATACGGGCCGCGCCCTTTTCGGTCCAAAAAACAACAGAGCGGGCTTTGCTCGAAATTTGTGCGTGACTATTAGTCACTCGCAAATCCTTCAGCTCTTGGCCTTTAATGGTGAAGATGTGGATGCCCTCAATGAAGCGGCTGGCATTGCGCGAAAGGTTTTTCCTAATATTAGCCTCATCAGAACCATAACCTGCGGCCAGCGTTTCAGTCGTAACAACACGCAACCCCTTCCATTCAATCACTGGCAGTGGCTTGGGATCGACATTTGGTTCATGAACTGCTAAATTTAAAGAAGTCATTGGTTGGACCCTTATGACAAGTTTCAAAGGAAGCCGGTAGCTCGAACTATCGGCTTTTTCTTTTTGCGCCATCCCATGCGCCCATCAGTGAATCCATCCGTCTTCGCCGCGGAGTTTTGCCAGCACAGGCTGAGCGCTACTTACGACAAAATTCGTGTTATCCAAGTTTTGTGTTTCTCGGAGTAAAATCTTTTTGGTTTCGTCCGTCATGTACCTGGTTTCATGTGCGATATCGCGTAGCTTGCCTGAAAGTTCAGATCCCAGTTCGCGCATCGCAGGATAGAGCTTCTTGCTGATCTGCTGGCTCTTTTCCATCCAGAGCTGCAAGTAACAAAGACTCACCAACTCCTCATCAGAAAACTGCTTGGCGATCGGTGAGTCCTTAACCTCGCGATCCAGGATGTCCAGCGCCCAGCGTCGGAAATCTTTGGCCTTTGGTGTTGAGGCAAACATCGCAACCAAATGAGCGCCTCGAAGAGAGAAAAACCTCACAACCATCTCCACTGAGCCGGTTTTCCTAACGACCCTCTCCCTGAGGGTCGTTGACATATTGGCTGCAAATTCATCGCTATAACGGCTGTAAATTTGAGTTACCGCGTCGGTCTTCTTATAGCCAAGCGCTTTAGCCAGATCAGATGATGAAAACCAAAGGTTTCCAGACCTTTCAACTGGGTGAAGCTCTACGTCCTGGAATCGGAAATCAGATGTTGCTAAACTATTCATGTCAGTTACCTCGTACGTTTCTGGCAAATTGGGTTCAGGCAGTTACAGCTGTCTGAGCCCTAACTATTTTGTGATTTCGCAAGTTCGTGAAGCTGATTGAGCGAATTGATAAAAGCTGCTGCGCTGGCCTCTTTTGCTTCAATTTCTTCTACTGAGAACGTAGTCTTAATTTCCATTCCCATCACTACAGCTAGCGCCTCCTCAAAAGTGACTTTAAAAAACTCACCGTCACGCTCTTTCCCCTCCAAAAACGCCAGCACTTTCTTCTCGTTTTCTTTGTAATTGATATGGGAAGCACTTAACCAAAGATGATCCAGAGTGACTTCTGTAGAACGAAGCCCACGCTGCAAACTTTTCATTCTTGAAGCTGGCTCAGCAGTGCTGCCGACCTTGGTATACCCATTCGATAACTTCAAAACATAGATATATCCACGCTCGAACTTGTTGGTCTTTGGTGCCTTTTGTTTGTTGAGAAACCCTGCGTAACCAACATAGCTAGCTTCCATTTTCTTAAGCATCGTTACGCTCCTCCCGCAAACTTTTCGCCAACCGCTGCACAATCGCAGAGTTAATCGAAATACCATCCATTTCGGCCATGCGCCGGATCTCCTCCTTCATGCGCTCGGGCACACGAAGAAGAATATTTTCACTTTTGCGCCCAGTGTATAAAACATCATTCATATCATTTCCTCTCAGCTTGATATCACGGTGTAATCATTACACCGTGTTCCTATCTTGTCAATTTTTTTGTGGTTACACTGTGATATCAGATTCAAGAGGTATCACTATGAAAGGTATGCGCAACATCGCTCCGTTCGGCCTAAGAATGCCGGAGGAGCTTCGAGAGGCTATCCAGCAGCGGGCTAAAAACAATGGTCGGTCAATAAATTCAGAGATCGTGCAGATACTCCAAGAAACGATAGATACTGATAGAGCGATTGCTGAAAGCGAACTTGTTGACTTCGACTCTACTCAAGCTGCTTTTAATGCCGCAGCGACAGCAGAAGAGAAAGAGAAATTCCTAAGAGATCTTGCGAAAAAAGACCCGTTCACGGCAGACATACTGCGTGAGGGAGAAGAGCACGCCAGGAGGCTTGCTGCGATACTTGGTCGTCGCATGGGGTATCTGGACGACGAGAAATAAAAAAGCCCACCTAACTGTTAAAGAGCACCTACTGACGTGATTAAAGCGCCAAGAGGTGCGGAAAGGTAGGTCCAATAATGCAGAAATTACCCCTCAGGTAATTTGAATAGTTATGATGATGTGGCAGTAGCACAAAATGCAAAAAGCCCACCTGAGTGGGCCATTTAGTGCGGCCCATGCCTCTGCGCATCCATCGCCAGCATCTGCTCTGCCCAGTCCATAACTTCGTCGTATTTCTCCTGGGTTGGCACCCTGGCTTTCTCTTTCTGCGGGAACTTGGCATTCATGGCGGCTCGGAAGCTGGTCATTGTCATGTTCCAAGCGTCTGCCTCACTCATCCCGAGGTGGGCAACGGCGGTGTAGACAAATGACCGTACATCGAATTTATCACTGTATTCTCCCTTCTTACCTTCGAACTCTTCCGGTGGCTGGTCGCCCATTACGCCATGCAGAATCAGGTGGCGGGCAAGCTGGATAACATCCTCGATCGGGATAGCTCCAGGCTTGAACAGCAGCCGCCCTGCCGCGCTCACCGAGTACGAACCAATCAACTCTGCAACATCACCCTCTGAGCAATGCCGAACTACGTTTGCAGCCGATGCTGCCATTTCAGCAAAGCATCGGGCATTTGCCGCCTTCAGGATTTGAGTATCGGAGATTCGGTGTTTCGGGTAATGCCCGGCATGAACCTTTACGAAAGCATCAACAATCTGTTCCGGCGACCCAATACGAGACATGGCGAGGAATGAAGGGTTGAGGAATACCTCTTTGCCACTGGCGCGGACAACGGCCTGGCCGATATCGGTTATTGCTTTCATGAAACCTCTCAAAAAAAGGGGCCGAAGCCCCTGATATCACGCTGCGTTGACAACAACCGTAGCAGACCCGGACGTCACGCTGCCCGCTGTGGAGGAAGACACCTGACAACTGTATGATCCGGCATCACCGGCAGCCACGCTTGCTTTGGTGAATGTTGCTGATGTTGCGCCAGAGATGTCACTACCCCCCTTCTTCCACTGGTAAGTCAGTGCTGAATTGTCAGACACAGTCGCAGCCACCGACAGGTTCAGCGTATCGCCAACGGTCAGCGTGCGATTCTGCGGTTGAGCTGTGATAGTAATGACCGCACCAACATCACGAACATCAACCTGCCCTGCGCTGGACGCTTCGATAGACCAGGTGGCAACGTCGTCGTGCGGCGCCTCATCGCCCCATGATGTCACCATGAACGGCCCTTCGGTGATATCGTTCGGAGAGATGATCTTGAACCATACATACGGCTGGTTGCTGGTCTCTGATGGCGGGTTGTAGACGTGACGCTTAAGCGCGTTCTGCGCATAAACATCCTCTTTGCGGGTCACACCGTCACCAGAGAACGAAATGTTCTTGTAAGTAACGAGGTTCTCTTGCGTAAATGCAGCGCTCATGTCGCCGGTCGCATCTGCGGTTTCCCACTCTGCATTTACTGTTTTGCCGCGCATCATGCCGAGTCGGCGGTAAGCGCTGGCGGTGGGTTGTACTTCAGGGCATCCAATCGCGTAATAAACGACGACGTCGCGCCCGGTAAAAGCGCCCGATTCACACGCCATAGTGATTTATCTCCGTGTTATCTGGAAATGATGGTTTGAAAGGAAATATCGAAGAGGTAACGCCCTTCTTCGGTCTGGATGGCGGTGATGCCGCCTATTGGCTGCATCGAAATGATGCATTCGGTTTTGTAGTCGTCGATCATCGCCTGGCGGATGGCGTCGGCGCGGTCTTCAATCTCGTTAATATTGCTGTCGTTCTGGCCTGACAGGAGGAGGATGCGGAAATAATCGCGGGTTATCGCTTCTTCTGGCTTGCCGCCACCATTTTGCTGGATAACAAGGTATCTGTCCCCTTCTGTACCCTCCAGTTCGTTCCAGAAGCGTTTCTGGACGCGATAACCAACATCAAAGCCATGCGACTGCAACCACGCTCTCAGCGCGTCATACACTTCGCTACGCGTCATACTTTGTACCCTTGCTTGATGATGGCCTTAATCTCGTTGAGACCGTCACGCTCAAAGCCTTTGCGGAGGAAGTCCGGTTCGCCATCTGGATCCCAGTAATTGCCGCTGCCGTCTGGCCTTGGCTTGCCTTTCAGCTTGCCCTTTGCGGCATTAACTGCGGCGGCATAGTTGGCCGCATACCCCACCCGCCCAATCATTCCTGATGGCATTGGTTCGAGTTTTTTGTATTGGCTGTTGATGAGAACTGATGTTTTCGCAACCGGAGTAATCAGCGCCGCATGGTTGGCCCCGGCATTCATGACTTCATAGAGAACCTTCTCCGTTCGGATGCCAGCGATATCACTCAGCACCTTGCGGGTGTTCATTTGAACACGCTTGATACCTTTTACGGGCATGATCGCCTCACGTCAGAATTTTGTAGTCTGGTTCTTCTTCGAAGAATGACATATCCCATTCCGTCACCGCTTTGATGATGTTTGCACCAGCTTTCAGCGGATCGGCCTGAGATGTTGTGTCACCTCTGGCGATATACCAGTCACGCTTCGGCATGGTCGCATCGATGCCATTGCGCTTCAGTTCAGTGAAGAAAATCAGGTTCGTGGTGAACTCTTTCCCGCTGGCATCTACCGCAACTTCATTGTTTGCCGTCCAGGTGCAGTCAATCAGGTAGGGATTTCCGGTTGTCCAGTTGCTGTTCCAGTCGTCGTAGACGCGCGGGTAAACAGTGGCAACGTTGGTGTAGCTCCATGCAGCTGTTTCAGACACCGTTATCCTCCCACCGGATCACCTCCGGATTCTCCGCCGCAACCTTCCGGCACAGCAGATACCAGTCACCGTTGCTTTTGACGTATCCGGTAACGCGCTTACCACTGTCGGTCATCACCCAGACTTTGACAAAAGGCTCCGGCAGCCGCTTCTTAACCGATATCCACGCCATTACTTACTCCCGCTGCACATGCAACCACCTTTACCGATCCATATGCCAGCAAAAGCTGTATTGGTCGGGTCTGGAGGGATGAGGTCATTAGCGCAGCCGTGTTTATCGGTGACGCGCAACAGTGCCAGCGCCCCTTTCCATCGATCGGGAAACGACTGATACCGGAATGAGCGTGACGCACCATTAGGGCCAGTCTGCGAGCTGATATACTTGTCGCCTTGCGCCAGCCCCATAAGCGCCAGCAGATAGAGCTGAATCAGCAGCGCGACTGATGCCGGATAATGCGCATCGAGACACTCCTGAATGCTGTTAGCCTGGTCGACGAGAGCCTGAAGAACAAAATCGGGAATGGTAATTCCCTGGCTCTCCAGATACTCCTTCGCCTGTTCGAGAGTTACCATTATCGACTCCGTGAAATACCCCGCCGGAGCGGGGCATAAAAAAACCGCCTTAGCGGCGGCTGTTATTCAGCAGGAAAAAGCTTTTCGAGTTCGCCATCCGGCAACATCCCACTGAGCTTTTCAGCCCCGATGTTGCCTTTAAACTCGATGCCCAGCTCAGTAAGGCGGCCCTGAATAATCTCTTTGCGAGATTTCTCACCGGTGCCGGCATCAGGTGTTGCAGGGGTTAAAGCCGCATCGGAGAGCTTAATCACATGAGGTTTCAGCGACGGATGCAGTTTCTCAATTTCAACCACATCACCGACGCTCACGCCATGCCATGCTTTGATTACTTGGTATTTAGCCATGTCGCTCTCCTTATGCCAGGTTGGCGGCGTAGACCACGCCGGACAGGCCTTCGCCGTCTTTCTTAATCTGCAAGCCCTCAGCGCTCATAATCTGGAAATTATAATTCGACTGAGGCATCGGGCGTGGCAGAGGGACAACGCCGACGGCCATACCGACCAGCGGTGAGATCACGTCCTGACGACGCTCATAGGCGAGGAACTCATTGCCAGACAGCGCGTAGGACATCTGGATGGACTTCGCAGGAATGAACTTGCTGATCGCATCCAGAACGGTTCCGCTCAACAGGGCATTAGTTCCGGTGTTGATGTCTACCAGATACGGCTTCGCCATGTTTGCCCACACTTCCGGGCTGACCCACAACTTGTCGTAAGCGGTAACTTTGTTGCGGCGAGCCGTCAGGCCGAACGGTCCGGTCGGGCCGAAGAAGTCCAGCAACTGAGCCGGGGTTGCGGTGGTGAGGTCGATATTGGCGCCGCCCGCTCCGCTGCCCAGGTTGATCTTCTGCGTATTGCGGTGGTTTTTCATGCCCTGAGCTGGCAGGCCATCAACAACAATGCTGGAGTCGCCGTTCAGATAGAAGTTGACGCGCTTCTTGTGGAATTTGCGCATCTTCGCGGACTGAGACTCCAGCACCAGATCGATACCAACAGTGTTCAGGCCAGCAGCATGACGCCAGTTGACGCCGTAACCGGCAGTGAATACCGGGATCGGGTCGCCGTCAGAACCGAAGTTCGTGTGGTCGAAGGAATACGACGCCTGGCCATCGATGCTGATAGAAACGTCATCAGCGATATCGCCAGACACGTTATACAGCTTCGCGGTTTTTCCGATAGGCAGCACAGTCTGCACGCCCATCAGGTCATTGACGATTTCCATGCCAATTTCCTGATCGCGCATCTGGATAATCTGGCGGTCAATCTCGGCCCAGAACTCACGGGCGAAGCCACCTACAGCGTTAGCTGCCAGCATTTCCGGGGTCATGCTCTGGCGATATGAGTTAACCATCATGTCGTGATGATGGTTGAAGATGTTGCGGTTGGCCCACAGCTCATTCCAGTGCCCGCGCAGTCGGCTGTTAGCAGCCAGTGTTTCGGGGGTAAAATACATTCTTGCTCTCCTTTACTCGCCGCCGCCGGTTGCCGGCGCAGCTACAGTGCCAACGCGCATACGCACGCGGATGAAATCGGTAGTGCTGGCGGCAATGGTTGCATCATCCTGGCTGTAGCCGATCACCGAATCGGTATCCGCCGTTGCCTTCGTGAACTTACCATCTGCGCCCAGCTTGATCGGGTCGTCTTTGGCGTAGGTTCCGGCGACGCAGAGCAGCGCCATCTCGCGGCCTTCTTCGACGTAGTTGCCTACAGCGGAATCACCAGCGGGAACAGCCTCTGTGATATTCAAGCCCTGATGGTAGGCCACGTCGATGATGTAGATGCGACCGGTCAGCGCAGTTGCCTGCGCAAACTGATTGTCGCCATTGATGACAGCAGCCGTACCAGGCAGCAGTGCTGCTGCGGCGGCGCGGGTTTCGGTCTTGTACAGAGACTGACCGTCGATATTAACGCGGCGATAACGTGCCATTAGTCTGGCTCCTTATTTCTTGAAGTATTCGTCAGGGTTCGGCGCACCGGTTTCTTTCTGCTGTTGCGCAGAGTTAGTGCCCAGCGGCGCGGATTCACCGATGGTTTTGAACATCGCGTCCAGCGCTTCGCCAGAAAGCGCGTTGGCCACGATTTCGCCGTGAACTTTTGCGACCGCTTCACGCTTCGATTTCTCTTCGGCGCGGGAGTTGGCGGTCAGGGTTTCGGTCAGCTTGTCCTGGTTGGCCTGTAGCGCATCAACCTTCTCCGCCAGAGGCTTAATAGCCTTTTCGGTATTGGTGGCGACGGCCTCGCTAACCATGCTGCCGATTTGTTCCAGTTCTTCTTTGGTTAAAGGCATGTCGCCCTCCGTTTTGTGGTTTGGTGCAGGCTGTTCCTGCGGAGTGAATAGAGCTTTCAATTTGTTGGCTACGACGGCTACCCACGATTCCTGACGAGCTACTACAGTTCCGGTATCGTCGATGGTGATCTTCCCGCCATCAGCGGAATAACCGTAAACCTGTGTATCACCGCCATTCCGCACGATGACCACCTGCGAGTCAGTGAAGTCAGCAACCCAGGCATATTCATCCGTGCCCGGCGCAAACTTAGCTTTGGCCGCCCGATCGAGACGCTGCTCGCGCTCCCGGTAGGATTCGCCCACCAGCGCGCCAGAGTTGGCCTTAAGCGGCTGCGCCAGATCAGCGTTAACCATCAGGCCAACTCCCTGCTCAGGGGTTGCGGCCCCTACCTCGTGCAGCAGGATCGCGTCGTGGTCCATGCCGTGGATATCTGCCACCCACTCAGCACCTGTTGCGCGCTGCTGATCGTTGGGTTCAAGCTGGTCGAGGAATGCGGCAACACTGGTATGAATCGGCGGAACGTCTTCACCGCGCTCAATGGCAGCGACGCGATCAAGTAGCTCCCTGCCACCTTCCGACTCGCTGGCGCGGGCCACATCAACCCACTTTTCGAGGTAGATGCGATTACCGGACTTCTTAACATTGCGGTTCCACGCGCCGATATGGCCTGCGTTAATCCCCTCTGGGGAGAAAGCAGACACGAACTGACCGTTAACCTGAGGATGCCCAAGCGGTGCCAGGGTACCCTCCAGCCCCTGATAGTGGGCGTCGATTTGCTCTTGCGTGTACAATCCGCCATTCATGACGACGTTCGCCGGAAGTGTGTAACTCGGCAGCACCAGGTGCTCACGCCCGTTGTATGTTTCGCGCCGGATAGACTGGCTGTTCACCTTCGTGGTGATGTTTACCTGCATAGGCATAGCTATTTCTCCGCCCAGGCGTAACCGCGCGCCTGCATCGATTTATATTCCTGTTTGAGTTTCGTGATGGTGTCCGGGTACTCCGGTTTGCCGTCCGCATCCACCAGCACCGATTGCTGGCTGCATTTACAGTTGATGGAATTCCCATCCTTGCTGTACCAGTCACGGACCTCTTCATTGGTGTAGAGGTGGGCGTGACGCACTGCATGGGTATGTCGGGTTGTCGGTGACAGTGCCGAGATGTGAACCAGAAGCGTTTTAAGGCCGTAAAGGTCATTCGCCTCCTGGTCTTCATCCCACTTAGCCCGGCGCAGCGCGGTAGTCACTTCAGTGCGCGCTATCCGGTTCGCACGGCGCTTCTCGATGCCGGCCTGGTCCGTCAGGTTGCGGGCAATGTCCAGCGGATTGAGGCCACGGCCCACCCCATCAGTCAGCACACGCGCCATATCGCGCTTAACGTCAGCCGTCAGCCCCTTCATTTCCTCAAAAACTCGGGCATGCACCAGCGCCATACGTTGCTGGTACGGGTCGCTTGCGAGGATGGACGCCAGCGACTCACGACCAGCGGCGTACACCGGCGACTGCTGGCTGAGGTTGTAGAACGACTGCCCGGTCCCTTTCTCCGACGCCAGATCGATGTACTCGTAAAACCACAGGTCGTAATCGCCACCTTCAAGCAGCACCTGATCAACCAGGTAACTGGCATCGTTCAGTATGATGGAGAGTAGCGTTGGGTTTAGCTGGTATTCGTATCTGGCGTTTACTGCGAGGGAGGAAGGTATTTTGTCGAGTGCTGATTTGTACGCTTTGCCAATCTTATTCATTCGCCTGGCGAAGTCTTTCATTGCCCGGCGTTCCAGCGCATCGGCTCCGGTCGGATCCTGGTAGTTACGCGGCAGAATCGGTGGCTTCGTCTTCTTCGTCGCCATCCTCTTCTCCTAAAGGCTCTTCGTCATCATTGTCATAGCCCGCAGCCGTGCGAATCTCTTCACGGGTGAACGCGGGTTCATCGCCGCTGCCCTGCATGGTCTGGTTAATCTCGCCCATGACCTTGGCGTTAGTGAGCTTCTCAGTACCGGTCTGTTCGTTAAGGTCATCCCAGATAACAGCCTTCTGGCTGACTGAGTCTACGATTTGCAGATCGATAAGCTTGTCGCAGAAGTCCTCTATTTCGAAAGAGAGGTCTACGCGGCGCGACTGACAACGAGCATTAAAGTATTTCTGGTCTTCGGTGCTGGAGCGCTCGGCCTGCTGATTACCAACCAGAATGCGCGTCGGGATATCAACTCCTGCGGCGGCTGTTTGCAGGTTTACGTTATAGGTTGGAGACGGATCAGAAACCGGAGAAACGAGGGAGGTTACGCTGGCCCCCTGGAGAGAAAGCAGCACATCATTTCCGCGATTCATCTCGCGTGCGGCGTCATTAAATTTATCCTGCAACTCATCTACTTTAACGCCGTACATAGATGCAATGCTGCCAAAGTCGATTTCCTTGTCGAAACTAAGTGCTAACTGGCGCGCGGCATTCTTAAGGAATGACTCACCAGAACCGCCCTCAACCTTCTCCAGGCTCACAAAGGCGTTATAAGCTGGCTCAAGGAAGCCAATGGCATCGTCGGAGTAATCACCAAGGATGAAAACGCGATCGGGGTGGATGTTGACGCGGCGACTTGAACCATTCGGCAACCGTTCAGCGTACT
>OKDC01000104.1_pt1 | contig 21899 bp, 11 predicted proteins | sample 1610511 | NCBI WGS metagenome assembly OKDC01 (sample SAMN04436657, study PRJEB24849) | human gut metagenome | biome: human gut; feature: NICU; material: stool | host: Homo sapiens | place: USA: Saint Louis, MO | collected 2010-05-28
GGCTTCACGGGCGAGTTGCGTCAGCGCGGGCACCATCGGTTTGCCTTTCAGCCACGGCGCGCCCGCGATCAGCGAGCCTGGCGAACAGGCAACGCGATAGCGCGTCGCCACATAGCCAAACGCCTGCGCCCACTGCTCCAGCGCCTCATCCGTCATGTTTTCACCCTGCGGGATATCGCGTTGCTTCATGGCTGGATCTCCACGGTCTGGATGGTGCGGTTTTCAAGATCGAACGCGTGACGCAGGCGCCCGGTGTTGTACAGACAGTTCAACTGAAGCTGATGCAGCTGTCCGGCGGTTTGCTGTTGGGTAAAGCGCGCCTGATACACCTCCTGCTCGGCGTTGAGCACGTCGAGCAGCGGGCGGGAACCGAGATCGAGATACTGCTGCTGATACAGCTCGCGGGTGCGGGCGCTGAGCGCTTCCTGACGGCCCTGGATCTGAAGCGTGCTCATCAGGCTCATCACCTGGCTGCGCGCCTCAAGCAGCTTTTGCCGCACCTCAAGACGGGTGCGCTGAATGGTGGACTGGGCGGATTCCACCGCGTGTCCGGCGGCGTTACGCCGTGCGGTGAGGCCGCCGCCCTGATAGAGCGGCATTTGCACTTTTACCCACGCGGAGTACTGGGTGCGGTCCCGCGTTTCGTTGCCCGCGTAGCGGTCGTTCAGGTAGTGACGAACTTCCGGCTCCAGCGAAACGGTAGGGGTCATCTGCGCGTTGGCATAGTCGAGATTAGCCTGCGCGACGTTGGCCTGCGCCCAGGCCGCTAATACCGAGGGCACCAGACGATCGTCCGGCTCGGCGATGTCGCAGCTGCGGGCCAGACTCTGCGGAAAGTCATTGCTGACCGCGTTCAGGCTGTCCCAGCCCAGCAGGCTCATCAGCGTGGCGCGCGAGCTGTCGAGGCTGGCCTGATACTGCATCAGCTGCGCACGCGCCCCTTCGATGCGGGCGTCGGTCTGCACCACGTCAGAGAGTGACGTTGCGCCTTCATCATTACGTTGTTTCGTCAGGGTGCCGATGGAGGTCAGGGCATCCAGCTGTTCTTTGGCGGTCTCGACCATCTGCTGCCAGGTCTGCACCTGCACCATGGCGATGGCGGTATCGTGGGCGATGGTGTCGATGCTCACCAGCACGTTGGCCTGCTGCTGGGCGACGCCCGCGTTTTCGGCGCGCACCTGGCTTGCGACTTTGCCGAAGTCGTACAGCATTTGCGAAAGAGAAAGCACCAGCGAGGGGGTAAAGCCATTATCGTCGCCGTCGTGGCTATAGCCGTTATCCATGCCAGCGTTAATTTGTGGATAATATTTTGATTTGGCGACGTCCACATTTTCGCTCTGCTGATAGAGTTTGCCGACGGCTTCACTGATGGCCGGATGCCAGGTCACGGCGCGGTTAACCGCTTCATTCAGCTGTAGCGTGCCGGGGGCGGCTTTGCTGGCTACGGGCGCCACGCGGCCATTTAAAGAGGGGAGTTCCTGCGTTTCGCTTAATTGTCCGGTATTAATCATCGCCGCAGGGTTTGCCGCGATAGCGGGCACAGATATCAGGCAGCACGAGAGCCACCAGTAAGGCATCTTCTTTCCCATGTCTTGTCCCTAATAAAAAAGTACTGCTTTATTGTTTATGCCCGGGCGCTGTGCGCGCCCGGGTCATTTCTTGCAGGTGCTATCAGGTAATGATGTGTTGCTGGTTTACAAGCTCGTCGTAGGTGGTCTGAACATTGTCCAGCGTAACGAGCGTAGATTTAGTGTAGGCGGCTCCCGTGCCGTCACGGTCGATGGAGATCACAGTATTGTTACCGCTTTGTGAAACAGAGACATAGTTCCCCAGCGTCGACGCGCTACCGTTCCACCCCACCAGCAGATCGCCAATGTCGATCTTGTCTCCCTGCGTGAGGGAGAAGTTCGTCCAGTGGTCGCCCGTGCTGTTACCTGCGGTGGCGTTACCCGCCGTATTGTTCAACACCTGATAAATCAGCGTGTCGCCGTAGGCCGTGCCGCTAATCACATCGTTATGCTCCGAACTGACAAATTTCGGCGCCATGTCAATGGTCAGCGACGCGGTATCTTTCACACCGTTGGCATCGGTCAGGGTGTAGTTAAAGACCTCCTTGCTGGTAATGGTAGAGAGCGAGATCCCCGGGTTGAGGGTATAGGTGTAACTGCCGTCAGCGGCAATCGCCAGCGTCCCGTAGTGACCCGTGATGTTGGACATCGTGCTGCCGGTGTACGGATCGAGCGTGGTGGTCACGCCGTCGAAGCCGGTGATGCTCACGCGGGTATCAACCGAGTGCAGCTGGTCCATCGCCCCTGCGGAGCCGGTGCCGTCGAAGATATTGCCGTCAACGGTGTGGGTGCCCGTCGCGTCGTACTGCGACAGGGAGTAGGTCGTGCCGTTTACGCTTGGGGTAATGGTGATGTTCCCCACGCTCAGCCCCGGTACGCTGCCGGTAAAGTTCAGCGTATAGGTCCCGGCGTTGAGATCCAGCCCGGTCAGCGGAACGTCGATGCTGCCGCCCAGCAGTGAGCCTCCGCTGAAGGAGCCGCTGCGAATCACATTCGTCCCGTCAGTGATTGACCAGTTCACCGTCAGCCCGCCCAGCGACAGCAGCGAGGCCACGTTAAAGTGCAGCGAGGCGTTATGCAGCGCGGTGTTTGCATCCACCACGAAGGTTCCGCTTCCGCTGCCCTGCGTTGACCCCAACAGGGCGGTAGTCCAGCTGGCGGTGCCGACGGAGTTATCCGTATAGGTTGACGTATGGTGAACCGACGTGACGTCCATCGCGGTGCTGACATCGTTTACCGCATCCATTGGGCGCGCGGTTGGGGTGATGTTCAGCGATGCCGTGTCTTTCGAGCCGTCAGGCGCGGTGATGGTGTAGACGAAGGTATCCGGCGTGCTGATATGGTCCGCGCCGACCCCGCTGTCCAGGGTGTAGGTGTACTCCCCGGCCGCGTTGATCCGCAGCGTACCGTACTCGCCAGTGATTTCCGTCAGACCGCTGCTGTTCACCGCCACGCCGTTAACGTCGGAGACCACGGTACCCGCTGGCGCAATATCATCCGCCAGCACATCCCCGGTGGTGCTCTCACTCACGCTTGCCACGCTGTAGACATGATCTTGCAAGACGTTCAGCGTGTAGGCCGTCAGCGCGGTGATCCCCGCCGCCGTATTGAGCAGGAACAGGTACTCACCGGCGGGCAGATTCAGTGTCAGCTGCGAAGAGGTGCCGCCCAGCAGCGGCGCGCGCAGCCAGCCGGGTTCAACGCGCATCTGCTCGAAGGTCTGCGTGGCATTGTTGAACTTATAGATGTAGAGGTCGAACACCGAGGCCAGCGCCACGCCGCCCACGGACGCCTGAACGGTCATGGTGCGGGTGGTGCCTTCTTCCACGTTATAGATGATCGGGTTGGCCAGATCGTCCAGCAGGTTCAGCCCCAGCGTATTGCCAAGGTTGATCCCCACCAGGGTAAAGCCGCCCTGCGACGAGGTGCCGTTGTTGATCGCCTCCACGGTGGTATCGAAGGTCAGCGAGGCGGTATCGTCCACGGCCACGATACCGCTGCTGCTGGTGCCTTCGCCCAGCGACAGCACAAGATTTGCCGAGGCGCTGGTGCCGTTGTGGGTGATGGTGTAGGTAAAGTTCTCCGTGCGCCCAATGACGGCGGCGCTGGTGTTGGTCAGGTTATAGGTATAGCTGCCGTCCAGGTTGATGGTCAGCGTGCCGTACTGCCCCTGAATCACCGTGCCGTCGGCCGTGACGCTGGTGGTGGTGCCCTGGGCGTTGGTGACCGCGGTGACGGTGGTGCCCGCCGGGGCGTTGTCGCTGCCTGCGGTTGGGTCCACGTCAGTGATGACGTTCCCGACAACGCTGGTCTCGCCGGACACGGTGCCTGCGCTGGTCTCTTTCACCGCCACATCGAGGCTGGTGTAAGAGCCGGTTGCCAGCAGGTTAGTGTTGTAGCTCAGGACGCGATACTGACCATCCGCCAGGCCGGTCAGGTTCAGCGACACCCCCGTCGCGCCGAGGGTCAGCAGGTCAGCGAACTGCGGCTGTCCGGTGTCGACCACGGTGGTCCAGGTGTTGTTGGCGGCGTCAAAGCGCTGTACCACCAGCTCAAGGGTATTGAGCAGGGAGAGTACGGCACCCGTGGCGTTGGCGTTCACGGCAATATCCGCACTGCCGCCGCTGCCGACGGTGAAACCTACCTGCGCGGTGTCGTTGCCGAGCAGGGTCAGCACGTTACCTACGGCGCCCACCAGCAGGAAACCATAGTCGCTGTACTGCGAGTTGGTCACCGTTGCGCTGGTCGTCAGCGCCAGCTCTTCAACGTTGGTGCTGGCTGAGAGCGGCACCACCGGCGCAAGGGCTGAGCCGGGCAGCGAGACGTTGCCTGCCGCGTCGGTGGCGGTGATTTGCAGCGTCTGGCCTTCCGTCTGTTTATTGAGGAAGGTGTAGCTCCAGGAGCCGTTGCTGTCTGCCGTGGCGGTGACCGTTGAGTTATCCGCCAGACGGATGGTGACGGTACTGCCCGCTTCGGCGCTACCGGTCAGTACGCTGCCGTCTGCGTTGAAGGTCCCGGTCGGGGCCGTTGGCGCAGTGAGATCGACAATGACGGTGGTCGAGGTGGAAATCGGGCTGGTGCCCGAGCCGTTGCTCGCCGTGGCGGTGAAGGCATGCGGCCCTTCGCTCAGCACCGGCGTGGTGAAGCTCCAGTTGCCGCTGGCATTTGCGGTGACCGTGCCCATCAGCACCCCGTTGTTGTAGAGGGTGATGGTCGCGTTCGGCTGCGCCGTGCCGCTCAGGGTTGGCGTGGTGTCATCGGTGGTTTTCCCGTTGGTCAGGTTGCCCGTCACGGTGCCGACGTTATCGTCGATGTTTGCGATAACCGGCGCGTTCGGGATCGTGGTGATCGGGGCAATCACGGAGGTGGTGATACCCGCGTTACCGGCCTTATCGGTAGCAAAGACAATCAGTGACTCCCCGCCGGTCTGTGGAGGGGTGAGGGTGGCGCTGAAGTTTCCGCTGCCGTCCGCGACGGCGGTACCAAGCACGGTTCCGGTGCTGCTGGTGATGGTGACGGTACTTCCCGCTTCCGCCGTACCGGTAACCTGCGTCCCGTTGGTGATCACCGCCAGCCCGGTTGGGGCTGCTGGCGGCGTCAGGTCCACGTTGATCGTGATAATCGGCGATGGCGCGCTGGTATTGCCCGCGGCATCGGTGGCGGTGGCGGTGAAGTTATGCGCGCCTTCGGTCAGCGTGGTGCTGGTTTGCGGCAGCGTCCAGTTGCCGTTGGCATCGGCAGTGACGGTTCCCACCAGGGTCGTGCCGTCGTAGATACGTACGGTGGCATTGGCTTCCGCCGTACCGTTTAAGGTCGGACGGGTGTCGTTGGTTGGGTTGGTGCCGGTGACAGAGCCGGTGACGGTTCCCACATCATCCACAATCGAGGTGATTGCCGGTGCGACAGGGGCGGTGGCATCCACATTGATGGTGTAACCCCCGGTCTGCGCGCTGGCGTTGCCCACGGCGTCGGTGGCGGAGAAGGTCAGATTATGCGGCCCGTCAGCCAGCGGGGTGGACGGCGTAAAGCTCCACGCGCCGCCGGTGGCGACCGCAGTGCCAATCTGTACCCCATTGTCATAGATGGTTACCGTCGCGCCAGCTTCTGCCGTACCGGTGAGCGTTGGTCGGGCATCGTTGGTTAACCCGCCGTTGGCGACAGGCGTCGCAGCGTTACCGACGTCGTCGGTGATGCTGGTCAGCACCGGTAGCGCTGGCGGCGTGGTGTCAATGGTCAGGCTGAAGTTGGCGGACGGCGTGCCGGTGTTCCCCGCCTGATCCGTTGCTTCTGCGGTAAAGGTGTGTGACCCGGTGCCCAGCGGCACGGTGATATCCACGGTCCAGTTGCCGTTAGCATCGGCAGTACCGGTGCCCACCAGCGTCGTGCCCTCGTAGATATTCACGGTGGCCAGCGGCTCGCTGGTCCCCACCAGACGCGGGAGAGGATCGTTCGTGGTCTGGCCGGAACCAATCGCCCCGGTGATGGTGCCAACATCGTCAATCGCCTGGGTGATAACCGGCGCGGCAGGCGCAGTCGTATCCACAACCAGCGTAAAGCCTGGTGAGGCAGGGCTGACGTTGCCCGCGGCATCGGTTGCCGTGGCGGTCCAGGTGTGGCTGCCGTTTGCCAGCGTGCCGGTGGTGAAGCTCCATACGCCGTTGGCATCAGCCACGGCGGTGCCCACCTGCTGACCATTCTCATAGATGGTGATGGTCGCGTTGGCTGCCGCGGTGCCGTTCAGCGTTGGCGTGGTGTCGTCTGTGCTTTGTCCCGAGGCGACCGGGCCCAGCACAGGACCGGCATTGTCGGTGGCAGGGGTAAAGACCGGTGCGTCGGGCACCGACGTATCCACCGTCAGGTTGAACGGTGGCGAGGTGACCCCGGTATTGCCTGCGGCATCGGTGGCGTTGAAGGTAATGGTATGCGGCCCTTCACCGAGCGCGGTGGTCGGCGTGAAGGTCCAGTTACCCTGGGCGTTGACGACCGCCGTGCCGATTTCCACATCATCGACAATAACGTGCACCGTTGCGCCCACTTCCCCCGTACCGTTGAAGGTTGGACGGGTGTCGTTGGTGGAACCGTTGCTGGCGATGATTCCCGTTCCCGGGCTGACATCGTCTATCACCGTGGTGACCACCGGGGCCGCAGGGCCAGTGGTATCCACCGTAAAGGCGAACACTGGCGAGTTGGCGGAGACGTTTCCGACATCATCGCTGGCGTTGACGCGCAGGTTATACGTCCCGTCTGTCAGAACCGGATCCGGCGTAAAGGACCAGTTACCGTTGCCGTCGACTGTAGTGGTACCGATCTCCACGCCGTTATTCAGAACGTGAATGGTGGTGCCCGCCTGGCCGGTGCCGCTCAGGGTTGGCGTGGTGTCATTGGTGACCTGCCCGGCGGTAAGCGGGCCGGTTACGCCACCCGGAGCGTTGTCGCTGACCGTATCGATCGTCGGCACCTGTGGCGCCGTCAGATCGATATTGATGCTCCAGACGCCGGACGGCTGGCTGACGTTGCCCTGCGGATCCGTCGCTCTGACGGTAAAGTCATGCGTTCCTTCTCCGAGGGCGGTTTCAGGAGTAAATGTCCAGGCGCCGGTACCGTCTGCCGCCACCGTACCAATCTGCGTGGCGCCATCAAAAATGGCGACGACGCTGTTCGGCTCGGCGGTACCGGTCAGGGTTGGCGTGGTGTCGTTGGTTGGATCGCCGCTTGGGACAGGCGTTGCCGCATTGCCTGCGTTATCCGTCACGCTGGTAATCACCGGCGTGTTGGAGACGGTGTCGACCACAATGGTGATCCCGGCCGACGGGGTGCTCTCATTGCCCGCCGGGTCGGTGGCGGTCACGGTCAGGGTGTGGCTGCCGTCGTCCAGCGCAGGCGGCGTGTAGCTCCAGGTGCCGGTCGGACCGACAACAACGGTGCCCAGCGGGTCGCCGTCATCGTACACGGTAATGGTGTCCCCCGCCGTGCCTGTCCCGGTCAGGGTAGGACGGTTGTCGTTGGTGCTCTGCCCGTCGGCGATTGGGCCGGTGATCGGACCTACGTCATCGGTCACCGCACCGATGGCTGGCGCTGTCGGGGCGGTAAGGTCGACGGTGACGGTCGCGACAGGCGACTGCCCGCTGGTCGCGCCGGTGGTGGTATTCGTGGCGGTCACGGCAAAGGTATGTGGCCCTTCCGTCAGCGGCAACGGCGGCGTGTAGCTCCAGTTGCCGTTGGTATCTGCAACAACGTTGGTCAGCGGAACCAGCACCCCATCCTGATAAATGGCGATCACGCTACCCGGATCGGCGGTGCCGGTAAGGGTAGGCGTGACGTCATTGGTGGTTTTATCTTTCACATCACCAGTGACGGGATCGACGTCATCGTTGATCGCCGTAATCACCGGTACCGCAGGCAGATCGAGCGGAGAGTCCGGCACGTCAAAGGTGGTTGATGGGCTGAGATTGCCTGCGGGGTCGGTGGCGGTGAGCGTCAGCGTAGTGGCATCTAACTGGGCCGGGGAGAGGGCAATGGAGAAGGAGCCTCCCGTCGCGACCCCGGTCCCGATGATATTGCCGTTGGCGTCTTTAACCGTCACCGTGGTTCCGTCATCCGCCGTCCCGGTCAGCGGAGTGCCCTCCGCGGCAATGGTCATATTAGTTGGCGTTGCAGGCGGCAGGGTATCCACCGTTACGCTGAGATCCCCGGAGCTGGCGGAGGTATTTCCCGCCGCGTCACTCGCGGCCACGGAGAAGGTATGCGGCCCCTCGGTCAGCGCAGGGTCGGCGGTCCAGGACCATGTCCCGTCGGCTGAACCTCCACGACCACCGGCGAGGCGACACCATCAACAGAAACGGTGACGTTCGAACCCGGCTCGCCGATCCCGGTGAGGGTTGGCGTACCGTCGCGGGTGTAAAGCACGCTATTGGTCAGTTGACTGTCAGAGACGGCGTCAATTTGCGGCACGGTTGGCGCCTGGGTATCAACCTCCACCGTAAAGACCGGGCTTATCGGGCTCACGTTCCCGGCCTCGTCCACCGCGGCGACGGTGATATTCAGCGGGCCGTCGGTCTGCGTCGGCAGGGTATAGGACCATTCATTATTGACGACCTCAACGCGCGCGACTTCCACGCCGTTGTTGTAGATGATCACCGTCTCGCCGGTGGTGCCGGTTCCGCCGATGCCTGGCGTAGTGTCGTTGGTAGACTCGCCATTCTGCACGCCACCAATGGCACTGATAACCGGAGTATCCGGGGCGAGGGTATCGACCGTTATCGTGATACCGGCTGATGGCACAGATTCATTCCCGGCTTCATCGGTGGCGGTCGCCGTGTATTCGTGCGTCCCTTCGCCAATGTTGCTCTCAGGACGCCAGCTCCAGTTACCGTTACCGTCCACCGTAACGCTGCCCACGGCCTGCGGCTCGCCTGTACCCACCTGGTCATAGATGGTAATGACGTCATTCGGCGTACCGGTGCCGCTCAGGACCGGACGCGGATCGTTGGTGGATTCGCCATCCAGCACGGGGCCGGTGATCTGGCTTACGCTGTCTGTCACCGTTGGGGTTCCCGGCTGGTCAGGCGCGTCGGTATCAATGGTAATGGTCACCGGCGTGGACGGCGCGCTTTCGTTCCCGGCGCTGTCCTGGTTAGTGACCGTCAGGGAGAGATCGTAGGTGCCGTCAGGCAGCGGAGTGGTGTGCGTCCAGCTCCAGTTGCCGTCGCCATCGATCTCGGCCTCACCAATTTTGGTGGCGCCATCGTAAATGTTCACGGTATCCCCCGGCGTGCCCGAGCCGCTCAGGGTTGGCGTGGTATCCCGGGTGGTCTCCCCAGGATTCAGGGCCGTCCCCGGCGTGCCGCCGTCCGGGTTGACGGTGATCTCAGGAATATCCGGCGTTGCAGGCGCGGTCGTGTCGATCGCCAGTTCAAACGGCGGCGAAATGGTGGTGTTACCCGCCTCATCCGTTGCGTGGACCGTCAGCGAGTGCGGGCCGTCCGTCAGCGGCGTGGTTGGCGTAAAGCTCCAGCCGCCGCTGCCGTCGAGCACCGCCGTACCGAGCAGGGTGGTCCCGTCATAGATCGTGATGGTGGTGCCTGCCGGTGCGGTTCCCTGCAACTGCGGCAGCGTGTCGTCGGTGGTGTCCCCGCTGTTAAGCGGAAGCTGCACCGGCCCCACGTTATCGGAGACGGTGTCAATGGTGGCTGCCGGTGGCGGGGTGGTATCGACGGTAAGGGTAAAGCCGGCTGATGGTGCGCTGGCGTTACCGGCCGCATCGCTCGCGACGACGGTGAAGGTATGCTGCCCGTTCACTAACGGGGTGGTGGGCGTGAAGGTCCATGCGCCACCGCTGTTAACAACGGCAGTACCAATATCCTGTCCGTCCAGACGGATCGTCACGGTGGAGCCCGGCTCGCCGGTACCGTTCAGCGTCGGGAGCGTGTCGTTGGTGGTTTCATTGCTGTCGAGCGCACCCGTGCGGCCCGGTACGTCATCAATGACCTGCGTAATGGCTGGCGCGCCCGGCGCGGCGGTATCCACCGTAATGCTCCAGGTGTTCGATGTCCCGCTGAGGTTGTTGTTGGCGTCAACCGCCGTCGCCGTCAGTACGTGCCCGCCGTCCGGTAGCGCGGTTTCCAGCGTGATGGACCACTGACCGTTCGCCGACACGACTGCGGTGCCAATTTCGGTAGTACCGCTGTAGAGGGTGATGGTGGTGCCAGGCTCGCCCGTTCCGTTGATGGTTGGCGTGCTGTCGTTGGTGAGACCGTTCTGGCTGACAGGACCGGTGATGCCGGGTGCATCATCCACCACGCCCGTGATGACCGGGGTTTGTGCTGCGGTGATGTCCGGCGCGTCAAACGGCGCGGTCGGACCGGTGTTTCCGGCGGTATCAGTGGCATCGGCAGTCAGGGCTTCGCCGTTGGCTTTCGGCGGGATCAGATCTACGCTGAAATTCCCCTGATCGTCGGCGACCGCTTCCCCGACCTTCACGCCATTTTCACGAATGGTGACGGTACTGCCCGGCTCGGCTGTACCGGTTACGGTGGTGCCGTCGGCAGAGATCACCACGTTTTCCGGCGCCAGCGGTGGGGTGCTGTCTGGCGCGTCGGCAAAGCCAGACGGGCTGGTGTTGCCGCTGCCGTCGGTGGCCGTCACTTCAAGGGCTTCGCCGTTGGTCTGGGCTGGCGAAATCGGGATGGTAAAGGTGCCGTCCGGACCGGCGGTGGCCTGGCCGATGATCGTACCGTCCGGCGCTTTAATGATGATTGTGCTGTTTGGCTCGGCGGTTCCGCTGACGCTGGCCCCGTCTTCCGCCACCACCAGGTTGCCCGGTGCGGCAGGCGGGGTGATATCCGCTGCGTTAACCAGCGCCGGTGAGCTCTGGTTGCCTGCGGCATCGGAGGCGACCACGGAGATAATCTCACCGTTGGTCTGCGCAGGGTTCAGGTTGGCGACATAGTTGCCGTTGCTGTCGGCAGTGGCGGTCCCGATTTGCAGCCCGGCATTGTTGGTGATGACGATTTTACTGCCCGGCTCGGCGGTACCGGTGATCTGGGTGCCTGCGGAGTTGAGCGTCGCAACCGGCATGTCTGGCGGCGTAAGATCGACGGTAAAGTTGATCGGCTGAGACAGACCGCTCTGGTTGCCTGCCGCATCGGTTTCCCGCAGGGTAATCGAGTGTGTGCCTTCTGCCAGTGGACTCGTCGGCGTGATGCTCCAGGTACCGTTCGGCAGAACGGTGGTGGTGCCGATAACAACGCCGTTATCGTAAACCGTGATCGTGCTGCCCGGTTCGCCTCTGCCCGTCAGGCGCGGCTCTGAGGCATCGGTAAATTGCCCGGCACCGATCGCCCCTTTCAGTACGCCCGTATCGTCGTTAATGATAAATCCGGAAGGCGTTTGCGGCGCGGTGACATCTACCGTGACGGTAAAGACCGGCGAGGCCGGGCCAGTGTTACCGGCGACGTCGGTAGCGCGCACAGTAAGCTGGTGGCTGCCTTCGCTCAGATTCACCGACGGCGTAAAGCTCCAGCTTCCGTTACTGCCCACAACCGCTGTGCCAATGGCAATGCCGTTATCATAGATGGTGACCGTCGAGCCCGCTTCCGCCGTGCCGGTGAGCTGTGGCCGTGGGTCGTTGGTGCTGCTTCCACTCCCGAGCGTGCCGGTGCCAGGCGCAACATCATCGGTGATGCTGACGATCGCTGGCGCGCCAGGCGCGACGGTATCGACCACGAAGGTTACCGCCGTGGACGCCGGGCTGGTATTGCCTGCGGCATCGGTCGCGGTGGTGGTAATGGCGTGGTTGCCTTCAGACAGGTTGGTCGACGGGGTAAAGCTCCATTTCCCGGTGGCATCGGCTGTGGCGGTGCCAATCGGTTTCCCGTTGTCATAGAAGGTAATGACGGTGCCTGCTTCACTGATGCCGCTGAACGTCGGACGCGCATCGTCCGTGCGTTGTCCGTTGCTCAGCGGGCCTGTTTCGGCGCCCACGTTATCATTGACGGTGACAATCTCGGGTGCATCCGGCGCGGTTAAATCCGGTGCCGTGACCTGAACGCCCGGGCTGGTATTGCCGGACGGATCGGTGGCGGTGGCGGTGATCTGTTCCCCGTTGATGAGCGGCGTACCGAGATCAATCGTAAATTTCCCGTCGCTGCCCGCCTTGCCCGTTCCGATGGTGTTGCCATCGGCATCTTTCAGGGTAACGGTGCTGCCCGGCTCAGCGGTACCGGTGACGGTTTTGCCGTCAGGTGAGACCTGTAGATTGGTGGGGGCATCCGGAGGCGTGGTATCTGGCTCGGAAGGATTTCCCGGATTGCCGGGGTTCGGGCTGTTGTTATCGTCATCTCCGCCGCCTCCACCGCCGGTTCCCGCCGCAATGGCAATCCCACCTGCGACGGCCAGGCCACCCAGCACCCAGGGCCACGCTGCGGCGCCGCCGGTATCACTCCCTGACGCCGCCAGTAGGGCGTCCGTGGAGGCGATGGATTCATAGGTGGCGGCACCGGTTGGATCTTCAATCCACCACAGCGCACCGTCACTCTCCTCAAGCACCAGCTGGCTCACGCCCTGCGCGTCGGTGACGTAGAAATTCTTAAGGGTAATCACTTCGCCCGAGTGGAGGGTAATCACCAGATCGTTTCCGCTGCGGGAGTAACCTGAGATGTCGGCGCGATCCACGTTAAGTTTAACGATTGAGGAGTGATCGAGTGTTATCTGTGTCCCTTCCGTGGTCGTTTCCACGCCAGTTAATTTAGATATAACAGATATTTGGCTCATACAGTTATTACTCCAGCAGAGTTATTGTTTACGGCGTGTCAGACGTGGCCATATTTTCTGAAGGGATGAGGGCGCTCCCGGCGAAAATACTGTGAATAAAACAGTATTTACCGTTGCTTTCTTTAGAGCGACCGAGACCCGCCAGCAATCAACGTGGCAACATCAGGGCGAAGCTAATTATTTACATGAGAAACTGTTATTTATTTATATTTTCGTGTTTTATAAGCCTTATTATTTGTGCAGGTATTAATTTATTTTGCTGTAAAAATGATATAGCTATAAATAACTGAATGTGCAAATTAAGTGTCTGTAAACCCTGCACTGTGATTGCAGAGAAAATTAATTGATAGCGTGAATATATTTTGTTGGCTATGCTGGCCGCGCCGCAGTAGCGCTGGCGTACAGGCGATGCGGCTTAGGTAGCGGCAGAAGTGAGAGTTAAATAATACTGAAAACATAGGTTTTAATAATGGTTTAAGCGAGTGTTAATGGCTGCTTAATTGCGATTTAAGTTAGGGTAAATTATCTGCTGTATGATATATCTCAAGGGATCGCATTAATAAAATATATTTTCAGATCGGGTTTATATTCTGCTACGCATAAAAATAAACTGCCGGCTTCACATATTTAATAAATAAAAAGGCCGAAAAAAAGGCCTTTCTGAGGGGGGAGGTTTAGCCGAAAGAGATAATCCCTATTTCAATCAATGCGGCGAGCGTCAGAAGAATAAAGAGGATAACGACTATTGGTCTGTACATTTTAAGGTTCCATCCTTGTGTGAAGTCCTGCCCATCGTGTCCGTTGTCATTTTCCATGGTAATGACGTGCTGTCGTTGATGCTCATCAAAGGGACGCAGCAGATTGAGGAAAATCTGCATTCAGGGTTGGAACCATTCAACGCTGTGTGGGTTGCGTGGCGGGGAGCTGTCGCCACTGGCGGATGTGCTCGATCAGGGCTCTGAGCTTGGGGGCCATATTGTGGCGCTGGGGAAAATAGAGATAAAAACCAGGAAAAGATGGAAGAAACGCATCCAGTAAGGAAACCAGCTGTCCTGATTCAATGTACGGTGTGAAGGTGTCCTCGGTGGCAAAGGTTATGCCACCGCCGGCCAGCGCGAGGCTGAGCATAAGACGCAGATCGTTAGTGGTTATTTGTGGTTCAATTGCCACATCGAAAGGGACGCCTGCTTCCTCAAACTCCCAGCGATAGGGGGCAACGTCCGGGGAAGGGCGCCAGCCGATACACCGATGAGCGACCAGCTCACGGGGATGCGCCGGTGCGCTGTGTGTCGCCAGATAGGAAGGTGAAGCCACCACCCGTTCACGCTGCTGGCCCGTAAGGGGAATCGCGATCATGTCTTTTTCGATAACTTCGCCCAGTCTCACCCCAGCGTCATAGCCCGCTGCCACGATATCGAATTCCTCATCTGACACGAAGACATCAAGCGATACCGCAGGATGCGCTGCCGCAAACGAGGCGAGCAGTGGGCCAGAAAGAAACGCTTCCGCTATTGAGGTGACAGCGATCCTGAGCTGTCCGCGCGGCATGCTGTCCGAGGTGACATCGTCAAAGGCCGCCTCAATGTTGGCGATGGGCCCCAGCAACGATTTATGCAACCGTTCACCCGCTTCGGTGAGCCTTACTGAGCGCGTGGTGCGCATCACCAGCAGGGTCTGAAACCCATCTTCGAGACGTCTTATCCCCTGGCTGACAGCGGAACGGGTGATGCCCAGCCGCCCGGCGGCAGCGCTGAAGCTGCGCTCCTCGGCGACCGCCAGAAAAAGCGGTAACAAATTAAGATCAATTTTCATTGTTTAACATCGCTAACCAGTGAGTCCAGTAAAGGCAGGATACAAGAAACAATGCTGAGACTCTATGATTGCTTTGAACTCAACTGAAGGAGCAAAACATGAACAAAGTGATCTTAATTACCGGTGCCTCCAGCGGTATTGGAGAAGGTATTGCCAGAGAGCTGGGAAAGGCAGGCGCAAAAGTTTTCCTGGGGGCTCGCAGGCTGGAGCGCATCCACGCCCTGGCTGATGAAATCCGCAGCGCAGGAGGAGAGGCAGAGGCTCAGGTATTAGACGTTACCAGCCGCCAGTCGATGGCCGCCTTCGTTGAGGCTGCACTGGAAAAGTGGGGCCGCATTGACGTTCTTATTAACAACGCGGGCATTATGCCTCTGTCTCCGCTTTCGGCTGGCAAGCAGGATGAGTGGGAACGCACCATTGACGTGAATATTAAGGGGGTACTGTGGGGAATTGGCGCGGTTCTGCCGATTATGGAAGCCCAGAACTCGGGGCAGATCATTAATATTGGCTCGATCGGTGCCTTGTCCGTCGTGCCCACGGCCGCCGTTTATTGTGCGACCAAATTTGCGGTCCGGGCCATTTCCGATGGTTTGCGTCAGGAAAGTTCAAACATCCGCGTGACCTGCGTCAACCCCGGAGTGGTGGAAAGCGAACTGGCCTCGACCATTACGCACGAAGAAACCATGGCGGTGATGGATGCGTACCGGGCTATTGCCCTCAAACCGGCCGATATCGCCCGCGCCGTGCGCCACATCATCGAGGCGCCTGAGAGTGTCGATACCACCGAAATCACCATCAGACCTACGGCCTCCGCAAACTAACGTAGCGGGTCAGGCATCAGCCTGACCCGCTTCACTCTCTTACCACGGCTGTTCGGGCGGCATAATAAACAGCTCTGCCACGTTCACATGTTCCGGTTCCTGCAACACGTAAGGAATCGAGTCGGCGACATCATCGGCTTTCAGGAACGTCATCTTCTCCTTCAGCTGTTCCATCTGTGCACGATAATTTTTGTCACTGATATGCTCGAATAATTCACTTTCAACGGCACCCGGCTGAAGCGAGGTGACGCGAATGTTGAACTGAGGCGCCAGCTCCACGGACGGAGGGGTATATGCCGCTGCCAATGGTCGAGGAAGATTTCGCAGCGGGAAAACGGGTTACGCTGAACGTGCAGATGCAGCCCGACGTCGGGACCGGTTTTTCCATGCGGGCAGTGCACCTGGAAGAACCTCCGCCCGGCCTGGCCAGGTGCTGGTTCGTTAACACGCTGAAAGGCTGACATGCCGGGTATCAATAGCATCGTTGGGTAGCCAGCATTCATTGCTCAGGAGGGCTTTCCACTCTCTCATTGCGCTGGTTGGAACCCACGGTGTTACCGGCGCGATCCGAAATCTCATACTCAATGGTAACGTTATGCCTGGTGGTCGGTGTGACGGTGATGTCCTTGATCCTGCTGCCCGAATCGGGGGGAAGCGTGAGGCTTGTATTGCCTTTAGCCAGCACCCGACCATTTTGCTTCACCTGCCACTTCAGACGACACGCCTCACAGGCGGACCAGGTGTCATTGATCGCCCACAGGCGAACCGTAGCTTCGCTTCCCTGACGCCACACCGCCGTCACGGGTTCAATCGACGGCAGAATGGGTTGATAGGCTTTTTGCAGGGCGTAGTAGCCCGCTTTCGGCTTACGCAGATAATCCACGACGCCCCAGTTGATGGAGGGCCAGGTTTCTACAAACATAAAGTGGAAGAGGGCAGTTACCGGCTGGTAGCGCTGCCGACGATAGCTCTCTGCCGCCATTGCCACCAGCTCTGCCTGGTAACGCTGGGTGTTGGCAATCATCTCCTGAATGGTATTGCCCCGCGGAATATTGGCAAATTTAAAGGTCTGGAAGGGCTGGAAGTTATGGTATTTCCAGTGCGTCCAGCCGGGATCGTCGTCGGCGGTGCTTTTCGGCCACATCAGGCGGGCGGGAATGATGGTTTTCAGGGTTGAGAGTCGCGGTAGCGCCTGAGCGCCAAACTCCGTGATGATCGCGGTTTTGGCGGGGCCAAGAAGATCGCGCATGGTGCCAAAGTACCATCCGGCCCAGTAGTGTTCTTCCACCGCAGAAAAACGATGCACTATGCGCGAGGTATCTTGCGAAAGCGCGTCTCCGACGCGTTTCGTCAGCGTCTGGTTCAGGTTTTTATTCCAGTCGGGAAAGCGTTTTTCCATCCACGGTGAATTCCATGGCGGCTCGTTATGACCGCCCCAGACGATAATGGCCGGGGAATTACCAAACTGCTCAACCATCTCGCGGGTCTGTCGCGCGGCATTGTCCGCGAAGGCGTCGCTGTTATTGTAACCCCATTGCAGGGGGACATCCTGCCAGATCATCAGCCCCATTTCGTCAGCCACATCGTAAAGTGCCCGGCCTGCCACATGCGAGTGAACGCGTATCGCGTTGGCGTTCATTGCCTGCACCAGCCTGAAATCGCGGCGATATTTTTTGCGTGTCATGGTGCTAAGCCACGGGGAGCCGATGTAATTACTCCCTTTGATAAACAGGCGTTTGTCATTAAAGAGCCAGCCCTTGTTGTCAGGCTGCTTCACTATCTTGCGTAACCCGGTACGGGCAACTGCGGTATCCATCACTCCTTGCTTATCCGTCAGGGTTGCGCGTACTCGGTACAGGTTTGGCCTGCCATAGCCCACTGGCCACCAGAGCCTGGCGCCTTGCATTGGCAGCGTGACGCGAAGCGATTGCGTCTTTCCGTCCGTTCTCGCAAGGTTTACAGGGAATTCCTGCTTTACAGGCGGGCCCTTAAAATTGTCCGGCGTGGCCGACAGGCGCAGAGTTACGTCACCGGCAGACAACGCCCGGTAGCGGATCTCGGCGTGCAGCGCTGGTTTGCTCAGCCCTTCATGCCAGTCCGGACGCAGTATTACCTCGTCGATGGTCACTCCGCGGCTCAAATGTAGCTTTACCGGCGACCAGATCCCCCCGGAGTTGGCATCCTGGCCGTCCTCTGACCAGGCCCCGCCAGGGCGGGTATCGTGCTGGTTAAGTACGCCTTTAACCATCGTTTTATGCAGCGGCCAGATTGTTTTCGGATCTTCCCAGGGACTGTCCACCCGCACGGCGAGCTTATTGTGTCGCTGCAAAGCATCGCTTATGTCTACCGAGAAGCGCTGAAAATACCCCTCGTGATGGGCAAGATGCCTGCCGTTGAGCGTGACGTCGGCAAAATAGTCCACGCCATCAAAGACCAGGGTGGCCATGGTATCGGGCGCGCGCCTGGGCAGGGTAAATTCGTGCCGATACCAGAGGGCACCCTGATGATCGTATCCGGCGCTGTACCAGTTGGCCGGAACCGCAATCGATCGCCAGTCGCGGTCAGGCGCGCTGGCGCCATCAAAGGTGCTGAGGTTGGCGTCATGCACGCGCCACATTCCGGCCAGTGACCAGGTGACGGGCTGGCTGGCCTGGGCCAGCAGAGGGCTAATTGCCAGCAGCAGAAGAAGCCTGATCATCTTTAACCTCCTGTGCTCTGCGGCGCAGCCAGGCCGCAGAGCGTCTGGCCTCCTCGATAAGCTCGCCATGTAAAACGCTCAGCCCCGTCTGGTTCAGCGAGACCGCCTGACTCTCCAATTGCTGGAGCACTTCTGAAAGACGAATGAAACCGAGGGTGACGGCTTCGCCGCGAAGCTTATGAGCTGCCCGCCGCAGGGCATCGCGGTCATTATGCGCAATGTTCAGCGCCATGGCTGCCACCGCCTCGTCAAGACCGTTGCCGAACAGCGCCAGCAATTCATTAACCAGTTCAGGATCGTCCGCGCACAGTTTTAACAGCTGTGCCTCATCCGGCAGACCCTTATCTTCTCCGGCGAGAACATGGGCTATCTCCTCCCTGAGCGCCTCCTGACTTACCGGCTTGGCAATATAGCCGTCGAAGCCCATTGCCAGACAGCGCGCCTTGTCACCCTGCATGGCATGGGCGGTCATCGCGATGGCGGGCTGGTGGCTACGCCCCCGCGTCAGTGTCTCCTCACGAAGCAGGCGAATGGCCGTTTCACCGTCCATTTCTGGCATTTGCAAGTCAACCAACATCAAATCCCAGGACTGTTCACGCCAGCGTTCGAGGGCCTCCCGGCCATTGGATACCACTTCGCAACGGTGGCCGAGCTGCTCCAGCAGGCGTCTGGCGACTTTCTGATTCACCAGGTTGTCCTCGGCCAGAAGAATGTGAAGTCCGCCCTGCGCCGGTACAGGCGAGGTGACGGGAGAGGGAGAAAGAGAAGGGGGCGATGCCAGATGTGGAGCGGGTGCCAGGACGCTGGCTATGGTTTGATAGAGTTCACGTTGGGCAACCGGCTTATGCAAATAGTGGGCAACCCCGATGCGCTTGAGCATATTGGCATCGAAATGGCGGCTCATGGAACTGAGCATAATGATGTGGCTTTGCTCGGCCTGCGGCATAACAGAGAGCTCAATGGCCAGCGATACACCGTCCATATCCGGCATCTGGGCATCCAGCAGGATCAGCGGCCAGTATCCCCTTTTTGCGGTCAGGCTTAACGCTTCCCCGGCGTTGTTAACACAGGTCGGTGTCAGACCCATCTGGCGAAGCATGGTGTCCAGCAGCCGCAGGTTGGTACTGTTGTCGTCTACCACCAGTACCGATTCGCCGTTAAAGCGTGCTACAGGAGCATCGGTTGCTGAGACAGCCAACTGACCTTCCAGTGGCAACGTAAAAGCAAATTCGCTGCCTTCACCCGGCTCGCTCTGAACCGTTAGCTCTCCGCCCATAAGACTTACCAGGCGGGCAGAAATGGTCAGCCCAAGGCCAGTACCGCCGTAGCGGCGGGTGGTAGAGCTATCGGCCTGGCTGAACGCCTCGAAAATGGCTTTTTGTTTCTCCATCGGGATGCCAATGCCGCTGTCGCGTATGCGAAAACGCCAGTGCCCTTCACTTTCTGTAGGCTCTATTGCCAGCATAACCTCACCGTGATGGGTGAACTTCAGCGCGTTGCCCAGGAGATTAGTCAGAATTTGACGTAGTCGGGGACCATCAACGATGAGCACTTCCGGCACCCCCGGAGCGATATCCACCAGCAGTTCAATGCCTTTTTCGCTGGCGGAGGGCATATGCGGGCGGATGAGCGACTGCACAAAGGGGCGGATTTCCAGCGGCTCTGTATCGACGGTCATCTTACCTGACTCAATGCGTGAGAAATCGAGAATGTCATTGATGATATGCAGCAGTGACTGCGCTGAACTCATCACCAGAGAAAGATATTCACGCTGTTCGGGGGTGAGCTGTGTATCGAGGCAGAGCTGAGTCATGCCCAGAATGCCGTTCATCGGGGTGCGAATTTCGTGGCTCATGTTGGCGAGAAATGCACTCTTCGCCTCGTTGGCCTCCCGGGCCACTTTCGCCGCTTCAATGGCTAACAACTCGGCCTCTTTGCGGCGGGTGATGTCCTGTAGGGTGCCGATCACCCGTTCGGCCTGCTGCTGCATACTGAGGGTGACCACCTGTCCCGAAACCAGCATCCAGCGCCAGCCCTGCGTCGCGTGTTGCACGCGAATCTCACTTTCAAACACCGGCATGTGCTCCTGCCTGGAGGCGATCATCGCGTTGCGCAGGACGGCACGATCCTCTTCATGGACCAGATTCAGTAAAAAGCGCAGCGGGTAGTGCAGTTGCGTACGCGACTGACCCACCATCGCCAGCAACGTATCGTTCACCTCCAGGCTGTCGTGAGAGACCTGCCAGTTCCAGATGCCGATCTGAATGGACTCTGCGGTCAGTAAAAAATCATCGTGCAGCTGCTGGCGCGAGCGCTGGGCGTCGTCAAGCTCGGTAATATCGGTATGCAGGCTGAGAATGCCGCCATCGGCGAGACGCTGATGCTGCACGTAGAGCCGTCGGTTTCCCGACTGCCGCACCTCTCGATGGCTTGACTGACGGCAGTTGCGAACGATCGCTTCACGCAGGGTCCGGCGGCGGGTGGAGTCGATGTTATAACCCGCATCAATAAATTTCTCCGCCAGGCTCTCGAGTGAAGCGCCGGCGATCAGCCAGGGGGCGATCACCGGGTAAAAGCGCGATATCTGGTCATTCCAGGCCAGCAGATGCTCGGCGGGATCGTAAATCATCACCCCCACAGGCAGCGCGTTGAGATCGAAACGGGATGTGGCTCGCATGGTTACTCACCTCTGGCCTTATAGTGCAGCTCCGCCTGGCGGCGCAGATACTCCAGCCCGGGGGCAATTGCCATCGCCCAGGCTGTGAGGATCTCTTCATCGCAAAGTGGATCGCAGGTGCGCACGGTCCTGAGCATTGCCTCCCGCCAGAGGCCGAAAAATCGCGGTGGCAGGCCTAGTCCTTCATCACTCTGCTCCCGCGCCAGGCGTTCCAGAAAATCGGGTACAAACAGCGCACCGTCAACGGCAAGCATGGCGAAAAAACTCTTGAAGATCGTCTGCTGGCCATCTCCGCCCTGGTCCCGGGCAAAGTGCTGTTCTGTCTCCGGTGACATATGGACAAACGTTTCCCAGAACGTTTCAAAAAAGTGCCGTTTATCATTCTCCGGCAGGACGCGGTTCAGGCTGGCGTCAAAGAGATCGCGATAAAATTTCATGGTGCGGCCCTCAAGGCACGTTCGCCGGGCAGGCAGAGGCCGGGCGGATTGAAAGGATCCGACGTGCGGCGGGCAAAATAGCCATCATTCTTAACAAGGCCGTTTTCAAACAGCGGTCCGGCGTTGTGTTTGTACAGCAGCGCTTCCAGCACCATGGCGTTCGTCGAGAGGGTTAGCGTCGGGTTGATATCGCCGGTGGCCTCAACGCGGCCCTCAAACCAGCCCTGTTGCGGGTTATTCAGGTGTCGGGTTATAGCCATCAGGGCATCGGTATATTCGTTTTCCCACAGCGTCCAGAGCATGAAGACCGCTTTGGTGGTCACCTGTGCCAGCCGGGGATAGCTTTTACCGTCATCGCCCAACGTATTCCAGGCGTAACCATTCCCCCAGACGGTGTCCTCGACGTGCCATGGCGCCTGAGAGAGGTAAAAATCGGCGCGTGCGGTGAGTATGCCGTCGTGCTCCCAGCGCGTTTTTTGGCTGAGCCATACTCCTTCGGCCCGGGCGCGCAGCCTTTTTTGAATATCGACGGCCACTCCGGGGGCCTGCCAGCCAAACTCCAGACCCGGGAGCATCGCGGGGAGGGTGGAGAGCAGCGATGGCTGCCAGGTTGTT